>ERZ779888.2637-NODE-2637-length-14395-cov-12.482706_pt1 | contig 14395 bp, 13 predicted proteins | sample MGYA00511245_ERZ779888 | MGnify/ENA primary metagenome ERZ779888 (study PRJEB29588, sample SAMEA2155255) | human gut metagenome | biome: human gut; feature: human-associated habitat; material: faeces | place: Denmark | collected 2008/2010 ... | reverse complement strand
GATTTGAGGAGATGGAGGCGCTGGCGCCGGTCGATCTGCTGCGCCGGGCCGGCATCCGCGTCGCGGGCGACTGCCGCCGCAACCACTGGCGCATCACCCCCATGGGCAAGGCCAAGACCACGTGGCTGACCATCGACGGCTACCTCACGGCCCCGGAGCCGGGCAAGCTGCCCTTCCGCAAGGTCTGCATCGTCAACGTGGAGGGCTTCCTGGACTTCTACCCCGAATTCATCGCCGAGGAGTTCAGCCACTACGGCATCGAATGCCGCTTCGGCACGATCAACCTGCCCGATCTGGAGCAGATCCGCCGGAACCCGAGCGAGATGCGCTCGGCCAACGTAGCCCGCGTCTTCGACCACGACCGGAACCTCAAGGCGCTCGCAGCCCGCATCGGCGAGGTGGTCGGTGACTGCGAGGCGGTGATCCTGCCCGCCATCATCGGCATCACGCGCAACGACTCGCTCGAGGTGCTGCGCCGCCATGTGGCGCAACCGATCTTCCTGCTGCCGACGCTCCCGCCGTCGATCCCCGGCATCCGGGCCCAGCAGGCGCTCCAGCACCGTTTCCGCGCCCTCGGCGGCGAATACTTCCTCGGCGACTCGGTCCTCCGGGCCGACTTCGACGGGCAGCGCGTCAAGCGGGTCTACACAGCCAACCACGGCGACATCCCCTTCGAGGCCGACCACTTCGTCCTGGCCTCGGGCAGCTTCTTCAGCCGCGGCCTCGTCGCCACACCCGACCGGATTCTCGAACCCGTCTTCGGCGTCGACACGCAGTACGTGCCCGACCGCGCGGAGTGGTACACGCTGCGCTTCTTCGACCGGCAGAACTACCAGGCCTTCGGCGTGCGCACCGACCGCACGCTGCACGCGCTGCGGCAGGGCGCCGTCATCGAAAACCTCTATTGCGCGGGGGCAGGCCTCGCCGGATTCCATCCCGTACAGGACGGATGCGGCGCCGGCGTCTCGCTCCTCTCGGCTCTCAGTGTTGCGGACAGGATATTAAACGACAAACAGTCATGAACATACAGCAGAACAGCGTCAGCGAAAACAACTTCGAGCAGTGCATCAAGTGCACGATCTGCACGGTCTACTGCCCCGTGGCGGCCGCAAACCCGGACTATCCGGGGCCGAAGCAGGCGGGACCCGACGGCGAGCGTCTGCGGCTCAAGCAACCGGACTTCTACGACAACGCCCTGAAATACTGCATGAACTGCAAGCGCTGCGAGGTGGCCTGCCCCTCGAACGTGCGCATCGGCGACATCATCCAGGCCGCCCGCATCAAGTACGGGCCGCAGCGCAACACCTCGCTGCGGAACTTCGTGCTGTCGAACACCGACCTGGTGGGTTCGCTCGCCACGCCCTTCGCCCCGATCGTCAACTCGGCCGTGGCGCTCAAACCCGTGCGCTACGTGATGGACAAGGTGATGGCGATCGACCACCGGCGCGTCTTCCCCAAATACGCCCACGGGACCTTCACCTCGTGGTACCGCAAGCATGCGGCCGCCGCGCAGGCCGCCTACGCGAAGCAGGTGGCCTACTTCCACGGCTGCTACGTCAACTACAACAACCCGCAGCTGGGCAAGGACCTGATCCGCATCATGAACGCCCTGGGCTACGGCGTGCAGCTGCTCGACAAGGAGAAGTGCTGCGGCGTGGCTCTCATCTCCAACGGGCTCTACAAGCAGGCGCGGCGCCAGGCCGAGACGAACCTCGCGTCGATCCGCCGGGCCGTGAGCGACCGCGGGCTGACGGTGCTGGCCACCTCGTCGACCTGCACGTTCACGCTGCGCGACGAGTATCCGCACCTGCTCGAAATGAAGAACGACGACGTGCGCGACCGCGTCGAGCTGGCCACGCGCTACCTCTACCGGCTCATCACGGAGCAGGGCGCACGGCTCCGCTTCCGCGAGGACGCCGCCCCGCTGCGCATCGCCTACCATACGCCCTGCCACATGGAGAAGATGGGCTGGGCCTACTACTCGATCGAACTGCTGCGGATGATCCCCGGCGTGGAGGTCACCGTGCTCGACTCGCAGTGCTGCGGCATCGCCGGCACCTACGGATTCAAGAAGGAGAACTACGCCACGTCGCAGGCCGTGGGCGAAGGGCTCTTCCGGCAGATCGAAGCCTCGGGCGCCGATCTGGTGGCCACGGACTGCGAGACCTGCAAGTGGCAGATCGAGATGTCGACGAGCAAACGGTGCGAGCATCCGCTGACGATCCTCGCCTCGCGCCTGGCCTGAACGGCACGACAAACGAAAAAACCTGACAACCAATAAACCTAACCAGAACATGAAACAGTACATTCTCGCGCTTGACCAGGGAACGAGCAGCTCCCGCGCGATCGTCTTCGACGAAAAGGGCACGACGTGCGCCGTAGCACAGAAGGAGTTCCGTCAAATCTTCCCCAAATCGGGCTGGGTCGAGCACGACCCGCACGAGATCTGGTCGTCACAGGCCTCGGTCATCGCCGAGGCGATCACGACGCTGGACATCAACGGTCTGAATATCGCCGGCATCGGCATCACGAACCAGCGCGAAACGACCATCGTCTGGGATTCGGAGACCGAAGAGCCGATCTACAACGCCATCGTATGGCAGGACCGCCGCACGTCGGACTACTGCGACGAGCTGAAGAAGCAGGGCGTAACGGACATGATCCGCCAGAAGACCGGTCTGATCATCGACGCCTACTTCAGCGCCACGAAGATCAAGTGGATCCTGGACAACGTGCCCGGCGCCCGCAAGCGCGCCGAGAAGGGCAAGCTGCTCTTCGGTACGGTCGACACGTGGCTCATCTGGCGCCTGACGCGCGGCGAGGTGCACGTGACGGACGTCAGCAACGCCTCGCGCACGATGCTCTTCAACATCAACACGCTCGAATGGGATCAGGAACTGCTCGATCTGTTCGGCATTCCGCGTTCGATGATGCCCGAGGTCAAGTCCTCGAGCGAGGTGTACGGACACACCAAGACGACGATCTTCGCCCACAAGGTTCCCATCTCGGGCATCGCCGGCGACCAGCAGGCCGCCCTCTTCGGACAGATGTGCACCGAGCCTGGCATGGTCAAGAACACCTACGGCACGGGCTGCTTCCTGCTGATGAACAGCGGCGAGAAACCCATCCTCTCGAAGAACAACCTCATCACGACCATCGCCTGGAAGATCGGCGACAAGGTCAACTACGCCCTCGAGGGCAGTATCTTCGTCGGCGGGTCGGTCGTACAGTGGCTGCGCGACGGGCTGCACGTCATCAACTCCTCGTCGGAGGTCGAGGCGCTGGCCTCGCAGGTGCCCGACACGGGCGGCGTCTACTTCGTCCCGGCCCTGACGGGCCTGGGCGCCCCCTGGTGGGACCAGTACGCGCGCGGCACGATCATCGGCATCAGCCGCGGCACCACGACGGCCCACATCGCCCGTGCGGCACTCGAAGGCATCGCCTACCAGACGCTGGATATCACGGCCGCCATGTCGCTCGACGCCGGCATCCCGCTCAAGGAGCTGAAGGTCGACGGCGGTGCCTCGCGCAACAACCTGCTCATGCAGTTCCAGGCCGACATCCTCGGCACGCGCGTCATCCGCCCGAAGGTGGTCGAGACCACGGCCATGGGTGCCGCCTACCTCGCGGGTCTGGCCGTCGGATACTGGTCGAGCATCGACGAAATCCGCAAGCAGTGGCAGATCGACCGCGTCTTCGAGCCCTCGTGGGAGGAGGAGAAGGTTCTCCAGGCCAAGGAGGGCTGGCGCGACGCCGTGAAGCGCACGCTGAGCGACTACACCAAGCAATGAGACACAACCACACCTGACAGCAACCTATAAACCTAAAACCCGTACTGACATGAATGAAGTGTTCGTAAAGTGCCTGTTTGAATTCATCGGCACGGCCATTCTGATCCTCTTCGGCGACGGCGTCGTCGCATCGAACTGCCTGAAAAAGTCCAAGGGCGAAAACGGCGGCTGGGTCGTCATCACCATCGCGTGGGGTCTGGCCGTCATGCTGGGCGTCTTCATCGCCGGTCCCTACTCGGGTGCGCACCTCAATCCGGCCGTCACGCTGGGTCTGGCCGCTGCCGGCACCTTCAGCTGGAGTCTGGTCGTTCCCTACATCGTCTCGCAGATGCTCGGAGGCTTTGTCGGCGCCGTGCTCGTCTACGCCTTCTACAAGGACCACTACGACGCCACGTCCGATCCGGCTGCCAAGCTGGGCACCTTCTGCACGATTCCGGCCATCCGCAACTACGGCCGCAACCTCTTCAGCGAGATCATCGGCACGTTCGTGCTCGTCTTCGTCATCCTCGCGCTCGCCACGCGCGGCAACACCCCCGAACTGGGCATGGGAGCCATCGGCGCCTTCCCCGTCTCGATGCTGATCATCGCGCTGGGCATGTCGCTCGGCGGTACGACGGGTTACGCCATCAACCCGGCCCGCGACCTCGCACCGCGCCTCGCACACGCCGTTCTTCCGATCAAGGGCAAGGGTTCGAGCGACTGGGCCTACTCATGGGTACCCGTCCTGGGACCGATCATCGGCGGATTCCTCGCCGCGGCACTCTATTGTCTCGTCTACTGCTACTGATGCCACGGCCATGAAACGGATCAAATACCTGATTGCGGGGATATGCACCCTGCTCGCCACGGCATCCTTTGCCCAGCAGCTCCACTTCAGCGGAACGCTCCAGAACATGCACCTGTGGCGCGGCCTTCAGGTCGCCGACGGCGGCGTACTGGCAGCCGACCTGAATGTCGGCTTCCTCGACGACGGACTCAAGGTCGGTCTGTGGGGAGGATCCGACTTCACGGGCGACTACAAGGAGTTCGACTACTACCTCTCCTACTCGCGGGCGGGCTTCACCGTCGCCGTGTGGGACATCTTCAACTTCTCGCCCGAGCTGCCCTTCAGCAAGGACATCTTCAACTACAACAAGTATTCGACGACCCACTTCCTCGACCTGAGCGTGGCCTACGATTTCGACGTGAAGCTGCAGGTGCCCCTGCGGCTCTACTGGGCGACGATCTTCGCCGGGCGCGACCTGAACGTGACGGGCGACAACCGCTACTCGACCTACGTCTACGCCGAGTACAGCGTCTTGCGCGACGAGCTGTGGAAGGTCGACGTGGGGCTGGGCGGCACCTTCGCCTTCAACCGCGACGATGCGGACGGCCACGCGAACTTCTACGGCCACGACGGTATCGACCAGATTTCGCTCAAGGCCACCTACAACCTCAAGCTGGGGCGGTTCGAGATGCCGGTCTTCGCCCATGCGATGTGGAATCCCGATTCGCGGAACGGCTACCTGCAGGTGGGCATCAACCTCTTCGCCTTCTGACCGGAGCACGCTCCGTGAGGAACGCGGCACGCAACACGCGGCTCCGCACCTTTCCGGGTGCGGGGCCGTGCCGTTTTCGAGCACCGGGCCGTCCTGCGCAGAGGACACCCGGCTCACAAAGCGGATACGGGAGACAGAGCCCCGCCGGATACTGGTCGTTATTCGCAGATGCCCCGTCCGTAATCGGCCAGACAGGCCGAACAGGTCTTGCCGGTCTGCTGCTTGAAGAAGCGCATCAGGTGACTCGGGTCCGAGAATCCGTATGTTTCGGAAAGCTCGCTGACACTGCGCCCCTCGAACAGCAGGTCGTTCTTTACAGCCTCCAGCAGCCGCTGTTTCAAAAGATGCACGGCCGTGACGCCGAACTGTTCGACGACGGCCCGGTTGAGTGTCACGCGGCTTACACGCATCATCGCGGCATACTCCTCGACGCGCTGCACGTCGCGGATATGCTCCTCGAGCAGCGCCTTGAAGCGGAACGCGCAGTTGTTGCGCGGCAGGGTGACGGGCAGTCCGTAGGCGGCGGCATAGTCGCGGTTGAGCGTCACCAGCAGGTAATAGAGCACCGAAACGATCAGGTTGTAACTGTCCGAAGTCGGGGCGCGCAGCTCCGCCTTGATCTTTTCGAGCAGCCGGAGATACTCCGCAAAAACCTCCGGCCCGACCACGAACCACGGCGGCGTGTCGGTCTGGTAGCAATAGAGCAGGCGGTAGACGAAGAACTTGTCCGCGAGGAACGTGCGCATGAAATCCTCGCGGAAGATCAGAAACGTGTAGTCGAGCTCCGCCTCGTCCACCAACCAGCGCTGCTGCTGGTGGGGCGAGAGGAGCAGTACCATGCCGTCATGCAGCTCGATGCGACGTCCGCCGAGCAGCAGCACGCCCCGGGCCCGGCTGAGGAAGAAGAACTCGAAGAAGTCGGTCCGGAAGAGTGGATTCTCGGTCAGTACGCCGCGAATCTCTTCGCTGCGACCCGTATTGATGTAGAAGTCGACGCCGCACTGTGTCTTGCTGAACGGCACGGTGACCAGCCGTCGGGGATTTGTCGTTGTCTTCATCGTTCGTCTCCGGTTTACCCGGGGACAAAGATACGACATTCATTTATCAAAATGGCATACATCGACCTTTTTCGGGCATAGCTGCTCACAAAAAATCTTCGGACCTTTGCATCGGCTGATCCAAGTCACGGTTTTCCTTCAAAAAGAGCATGACATGAGTGTTTGCATCAAATCGCTGATCCGAAATCTGAATCTCGTCGTAGGTTGCAGCGTCGGGTGCGCCTACTGCTATGCGCGCAACAACTGCCGCCGTTTCCACATGACCGACGATTTTGCCGTTCCGGAGTACATGCCCCGCAAACTGCGCATCATGGACCGTCGCGACCCGCGGGTCTTTCTGATGACGGGCATGAGCGACCTCTCGGACTGGCGGCCCGAATGGCTGGCGGAGGTCTTCGACCGTATGGCCCGCAACCCGCAGCATGCCTACCTCTATCTGACCAAACGGCCCGAACGGCTCGATCTCCAGACCGACGACGACAACGTCTGGATGGGGGTCACCGTAACGTGCGAGGCAGAGAAGGGACGCATCGCCGCGCTGCGCCAGCACGCCCGGGCCCGTCACTACCACGTGACCTTCGAGCCGCTCTTCGGCCCGATCGAAGGGCTCGACCTAAGGGGCGTAGAGTGGATCGTCGTCGGCACCGAGACCGGGCACCGCCGCGGCAAGGTCGATGCCCGGCCCGAATGGGTGGCCGGCATTGTCGCCCAGGCCCGGGCGCAAGGAGTGGCGGTCTTCATGAAGGAGGATCTGCTGCCGATCCTGGGCGAGGAGGGCATGATCCAGGAGTTACCCGAAGCTTTCAAACAAAGAATATGGAACAGGAACTGATCAGAGACATCGACGTGCAGAGCGTCATGACAAAGTCATCGCTGCCCGTGGGCGGCTATTCGGTCAACCCCTATGTGGGGTGTCCCCACGCCTGCAAGTATTGTTACGCCTCGTTCATGAAGCGTTTCACGGGCCATACCGAGCCGTGGGGTTCGTTTCTCGACGTCAAGCACTGGAAACCCGTCGGCAATCCGCACCGCTTCGACGGGCAGCGGATCGTCATCGGCTCGGTGACCGACGGCTACAACCCTTTCGAGGAGCAGTTCCGGCGCACGCGCCACCTGCTCGAGGAGCTGCGCGGCACGACGGCCGAGATCATGATCTGCACGAAGTCGGACCTCGTGCTGCGCGACCTGGACCTGCTGCGCGAATTTCCGCGCATGACGGTTTCGTGGTCGGTCAACACGCTCGACGAAGCGTTCCGTGCCGACATGGACCGCGCGGTGAGCATCGAGCGGCGGCTCGAAGCCATGCAACGGGTCTACGAGGCGGGCATCCGCACCGTCTGCTTCGTCTCGCCGATCTTCCCGGGCATCACCGATCCGAAGGCGATCATCGAGCGGGTCTGCGGATTTGCCGATCTCGTCTGGCTCGAGAATCTCAATCTGCGCGGGCAGTTCAAGGCGACAATCCTGGCCTACATCCGCGAAAAACACCCCAAACTGGTGCCTTTGTACGAGGAGATCTACAACCGCCGCCGGACGGAGTACTGGCAGGCGCTCGAGCACGAAATGGCCGCCTATGCCGCCGCACACGGACTCCCCTACCGCGTGAACGACCTCCCCTACGGCCGTTCCGAAAAGGGAAAGCCCGTTCTGGTCAACTATTTCTATCACGAAAAAATCCGGCTCAACAACCGCTGACAGGAGGCCATCCGACCGCGGACCGCACCGGAGAGAGGCACGGGCGAAGCGCACTCGCAAGGGTCGCACTCTGCAAGGGTTGCGCCCTTCGCGCGAAAGAGAGAAGTTATCCGCGTTTGCGGTACTTGCGCTCGAAGAGCGCCGCATTGCGCATTCCCCACGCAATCATCGCGTCGATGATCGGCAGCAGCGAAGCCCCCAGCTCCGTCAGCGCATACTCCGAACGGGGCGGCAGTTCGGCATAGATGGTCTTGGCGACCAGGCCGTCCTCGACCAGCTCCCGGAGCTGAAGGTCCAGCACCCGCGGTGCGGCTTCGGGCAGCTGCCGGTGCAGTTCGCTCGGGCGCAGCGCCCCGTGGCGCAGCTCGTCCAGAATACAGGACTTCCATTTCGAGTCCATCAGGCTCATGGTCAGCCGCAGTGGGCAATCCAGATCGACGGGTATCTTTCTTTCGTACATGGCGGTGTGGTTTCTGCATGCAAAGATAGGGATAACCTCCGGATTCGGGGGTATACCGAATAAATTTTCAGTACCCGAATCATTTTTCGGTACTTGCGCCGACGGACCCCGGGCCGTAATTTTGCCCTCGAAAAACCAAAACCTTACAACCATGAGAGCAAGCATCGAAGAGTACCGGGCCGTGGAAGAGGCGGCCCGCAAGTTCGTCCGGAGCGTGGCCGAGGGGAAGAGCAGCCACGCCCGGGAGTTGTTCATCGACGAGGCCGTGCTGTTCGGCTACCTGGACGGCAAACTCGAACACGGCAGCATCGAACAGTTCTACCGCAACGTGGACAGCGTGGGAGCCGACGCCGGCTTCAGGGCCCGCATCGACGTGCTGGATGTCGAGGAGACGCTCGCCGTCGTGCGCGTGCTGGAGGAGAACTGGGGCGGACGCATCGACTTCACGGACTACCTGCTGCTGATGAAGATCGACGGCAGGTGGCGCTGCGTGGCCAAGGCCTACAACCAGAATTCCGATACCATTCAAAAATAACACGCCATGAAAATCACGGTTATCACGGGAAGCCCCCGCAAGCAGGGCAACAGTTTCGCCATGACGGACGCCTTCATCCGTTCGGCCGAGCAGCGCGGCCACACCGTGCAGCGCTTCGACGCCGCCTTTCTGAAGATCGGCGGGTGCCACGCCTGCATGACCTGCTACAAGACAGGCAAGGCCTGCTCGTTCGACGACGACTTCAACCGCATCGCACCGGCCATCCTCGAATCGGATGCCGTCGTCTTCACGATGCCGGTCTACTGGTACTCGATTCCGGCACAGATCAAGGGGGTCATCGACCGGCTCTTTTCGCTGGTGGTCGGCGGCAAACCGGTCGCCGGAAAGCGCTGCGCCCTGATCGCCTGCTGCGAAGAGGAGGACATGACGGTGCTCGACGGCGTGCGGATTCCCATGGAGCGGACGGCAGCGCTGCTGAAATGGGAGATGGTCGGCGAGGTCCTCATTCCCGGAGTGCTCAACGAGGGCGACATCGACCGCACGGACGGTTGCCGGCAGGCCGCAGCCCTGGCCGAACGGTTTTGATTGCGGCAACCGTACAAGAATGAAGTGACTGACGGCGGCCGGTGAGGGAACCTGCGATTCCCCACCGGCCGTCGCTCGTCCCGTCCCGCCCCGGGCTGCCGCCGTTCGGCACTGCACGGACCGCCGCAACGCCCCTTCACCGCCCGGCAGCCGTTCCCGATTCTCCGGTAGCCGTTCCCGATCCCTTGGCAGCAGGACAACGACCCGATGCCGCACCGGCAGGGACAACGGGCGCCGGCAGGCAGTTCATCCGACCATCCCGCCCGTTCATCCCGCATATCGGACACTTCGGCATTTTCTCCGCACGGCGATCCGCTCCGCCCGCTATCTTTGCACGAAACCAAAGCCCGAAGTACACCATGTTTCAGCACATAGTCCGCTTTGCGGTCACGAAAAAGCTCTTCGTCGGTCTGACCACGCTCTTCCTGCTGGCGGGCGGCATCTACGCGATGCTGACCCTGCCGGTCGATGCCGTGCCGGACATCACCAACAACCAGGTGCAGATCGTGACCGTTTCGCCCACGCTCGCGCCGCAGGAGGTCGAGCAGCTCATCACCTTCCCGATCGAGGTGGCGATGAGCAACATCATGAACGTCGTGGAGATCCGCTCCGTCTCGCGTTTCGGCCTCTCGGTCGTCACCGTCGTATTCAAGGAGAGTGTCCCGATCCTCGACGCCCGGCAGCTCATCAACGAGCAGATACAAACCGTCGCCGGAGAGATTCCCCCGGAGCTGGGAACGCCCGAGATGATGCCCATCACCACGGGTCTGGGCGAGATCTACCAGTATACGCTCGACGTCGCGCCCGGCTACGAGGATCGCTACGACGCGATGGAGCTGCGCACGATCCAGGACTGGATCGTCAAGCGGCAGCTGTCGGGAATCCCCGGAATCGTCGAGATCAACAGCTTCGGCGGCTACCTCAAGCAGTATGAGGTGGCGGTCGATCCCGATGCGCTCTACTCGCTCAATATCACCATCGGCGACGTCTTCGAGGCCCTGAGCCGCAACAACCAGAACACGGGCGGCAGCTACATCGAAAAGGTGAACCGCGCCTACTACATCCGCTCGGAAGGCATGATCTCGTCGCTCGACGACATCCGCCAGATCGTCGTGGCCAACCGCGGCGGCATCCCGATCCACATCTGCGACGTGGCTACCGTGAAGTTCGGGTCGGCCAAGCGCTTCGGCGCCATGACACGCGACGGCAAGGGCGAATGCGTCGGCGGCATCGCCATGATGCTCAAGGGCGCCAACGCCAACGTGGTGACCCGGGAGCTGGAGGATCGGGTGGCCAAAATCCAGAAGATGCTGCCCGAAGGGGTCTCCATCAGCCCCTATCTGAACCGCTCGGAGCTCGTCAACCGCAACATCTCGACCGTGATCCGCAACCTGATCGAAGGGGCGATCATCGTCTTCCTCGTCCTGATTCTCTTCCTGGGCAACGTCCGCGCCGGACTGATCGTGGCGTCGGTCATCCCGCTCGCGATGCTCTTCGCCTTCATCCTCATGCGGCTGTTCGGCGTCTCGGCCAACCTGATGAGCCTCGGAGCCATCGACTTCGGCATCGTCGTCGACGGATCGATCGTGATCGTGGAGGGCATCCTCGCCCACCTGTACAGCCGCCAGAACCTCGGCACGACGCTCTCGCGCAGGATGATGGACGAGCAGATCATCGCCGGAGCCGGCAGCGTGGTCCGCTCGGCCACCTTCGCGGTCATCATCATCCTGATCGTCTTCTTCCCGATTCTCACCCTGACGGGCATCGAGGGCAAGTATTTCACCCCGATGGCCAAGACGCTCGTCTTCTGCATCATTGGAGCACTGATTCTCTCGCTGACCTACGTGCCGATGATGGCCTCGCTCGTCCTCAAGCGCCGCATCGGCACCCGGCCGACCTTCGCCGACCGCTTCTTCGCATGGCTCAACCGCATCTACCAGCGGTGCCTGGCCGTCTGCCTGCGCTTCAGCTGGGCGACCGTCGGTGTGGCCGTCGCGGCGTTCATCGGCAGCCTGATGCTCTTCACGCGGCTCGGTGCGGAGTTCATCCCGACGCTCGACGAGGGGGACTTCGCCATGCAGATGACCCTGCCGGCCGGCAGCTCCCTGACGCGGAGCATCGCCATCTCGGAGCAGGCCGAACGGATTCTGATGACGCACTTCCCCGAAATCCGCCACGTCGTGGCCAAGATCGGTACGGCGGAGGTCCCGACGGACCCGATGGCCGTCGAGGATGCCGACGTCATGATCGTGATGAAACCCTTTGCGGAGTGAACCAGCGCCTCGTCGCGCGCCGAGATGGTCGAGAAGATGAAGGCCGCGTTGGATACGATTCCCGGAGCGGAATTCAACTTCAGCCAGCCCATCCAGCTGCGGTTCAACGAGCTGATGACGGGCGCCAAGGCCGACATCGCCATCAAGCTCTACGGCGAGGACATGGCCGAGCTCTACGCCAAGGCCAAGGAGGCGGCCCGCTACGTCGAGCAGGTGCCCGGCGCCTCGGACGTGCTCGTGGAGCAGGCCATGGGACTGCCGCAGCTCGTGGTCAACTACAACCGTGCGAAGATCGCCCGCTACGGTATCAACATCGAGGAGCTGAACAGCATCATCCGCTCCGCCTATGCGGGTGAAACCGCCGGGACGGTCTTTGAAAACGAACGCCGCTTCGATCTGGTCGTGCGCCTCGACCAGCGGAAGGTCGCCGACCTGAATCTCGACCGGCTCTTCATCCGCACGGCCGAAGGCATCCAGATTCCCGTGAGCGAAGTGGCCACGATCGACCTGGTGAACGGCCCGCTGCAGATCAACCGCGACGCCACGAAGCGCCGCGTGGTGATCGGCGTGAACGTCCGCGACGCCGACATTCAGCAGGTCGTGGCCGCCATCCGCCGCACGCTCGAGGAGAACGTACAGCTCAAGCCGGGCTACTACTTCGAGTACGGCGGTCAGTTCGAGAACCTCCAGAACGCCATCCGCACGCTGCTCGTCGTCATTCCCGTCGCGCTGATGCTGATTCTGCTGCTGCTCTTCTTCGCCTTCAAGAGCGTGACCTACACGCTGGTGGTCTTCTCCACCGTGCCGCTCTCGATCATCGGAGGCATCCTGGCGCTGTGGCTGCGCGGGCTTCCGTTCAGCATCTCCGCCGGCGTGGGATTCATTGCGCTCTTCGGCGTGGCCGTTCTCAACGGCATTCTGATGATTAACCACTTCAACGATCTGCGGGACATGACACCCTATCCACTCTCGACGCGCCGCATCATCGCACGCGGCACGCAACACCTGCTGCGGCCCGTATTCCTCACCGGACTGGTCGCCTCGCTCGGATTCGTACCGATGGCCATCGCCACCTCGGCCGGAGCCGAGGTACAGCGCCCGCTGGCGACCGTCGTGATCGGCGGACTCTTCGTTTCGACGCTGCTCACGCTCTTCGTCGTGCCGGTATTCTACAAGCTCGTGGGAGCCGCCTCGCTGCTCCGGCGCCATCCGCTGGTACGGCGCCTCTTCCCCTTCCTGCTGCTGCCCGCCCTGTTGCTGCTGCCGCTCGACGGCCACAGCCAGCAGCGCGTGACGCTCGACGAGGCGGTGGCAATGGCCCTGGACAACCACCCCCGTCTCCAGTCGGCCGAGGCGGCCGTCGAGCGCACGAAGGCCCGGCGCGGCGAGTCGTGGGAACTGGCTCCGACGACGGTCGACTACTCCTTCGGACAGCTCAACGGCGCCGAGCGCAACGACCGCGAGATCAGCATTACGCAGTCGGTCGGCTCGCTGCTGACCCCCCTTCTACAAGAATGCGCTCGTCCGGCGCGAGGCCGAGACCGGGACCCTCTACACGGAGCTCGTCCGGCGCGAGATCGTCGCCGAGGTCAAACGCGCCTGGTCCTACTACCTCTACACGCAGGAGTTATGCCGGCTCTACGCCGACCAGAACGCCCTGGCCGCAGAGCTCTCGCGCACGAGCGAGCTGCGCTTCGAGCAGGGAGACATCACCCGTCTCGAACGGAGCATGACGGTCACGATGGCCGCCGAGATGCGCAACCGGCTCTTCCAGGCACAGGAGGAGCACAAGGTGGCGGCCGCACGCCTGCAATGGGCCTGCTATGCCGATGCGCCGCTCGCCCCCGCAGACAGTCTGCTGACCCGCTTCATCCCCGTCGGGCAGACCTCGGCCGAGGTGCAGCGCAACTACTTTGAATCGCAGGTGCGGGAGGCCGAAGCACGCACGCGCGTGGAGAAGAGCCGCTTCTTTCCCGAATTCTCGTTGGGCTACCAGCGGCAGAACATCCTGCCCGACAAGGGGCTGAATGCCTATGTCGTCGGGGCGTCGTTCCCGATCTTCTTCAACACGCAGCGCAGCCGCATCCGCCAGGCCCGGGCCGACGCCTCCATCGCCCGCAACGACGCGGAGCTCAACCTGCGGGCGGTCAACAACCGGATCACCGAACTGCAGGCCTCCCTGCGCCGCTACGACGAAAGCCTGCGCTACTACACGGAGTCGGCGCTTCCGGAGGCCGACGCGCTCATCCGGGCCGCCGGCATCCAGCTCGCCAACAGCGAAACGAGCATCGCCGAGTACATCATGAGCCTGAACACGGCGCTCGAAATACGCCGCGGATACATCGAAACGCTCAACCTCTACAACATCGCCGCACTCGAATACGAACTCTACCGATAAACAACATCCGACATGAAAAAGATACTCATACCCCTTGCCGCGCTTCTCTGCGCCTGCTCGCAGCAGGGCGCCGCACCCGCGGCAGCTTCCGCGGCGGCCGA
>ERZ779888.2627-NODE-2627-length-14445-cov-6.109451_pt1 | contig 14445 bp, 11 predicted proteins | sample MGYA00511245_ERZ779888 | MGnify/ENA primary metagenome ERZ779888 (study PRJEB29588, sample SAMEA2155255) | human gut metagenome | biome: human gut; feature: human-associated habitat; material: faeces | place: Denmark | collected 2008/2010 ... | reverse complement strand
GCGGCGCTTTCGGCGGCCGGCACGCTCTCTTATCTGCCTTTCACCGAGTGCGAACTTGCGCTTTCCTATCCCGATTATCAGCGGCTCCGGAGTGAACTGCCGCGCTGGGGAGCGCGGGAACGGGGCACGGCATTTGCCGACGGCGTGACGCTCACGCTTGGCGTGCCGGCTGCGGTTTTTGCCGATTTTGCCCGGCGCGTGGCCGACCTCACGGCCGGAAAAACACAGCCAAGGGCGCTTTTTACCCGCCCGGATGTCGAAAATCTCTGAAAAATCGCAAAAAAACGCAAAAATTGCGCCGAAAAAAAGAGTTTTTCTTTTTTCCGGCGTATATTTTATATTGTTAACAAAAGGAAAGGCGGAATGGTGATGTCGGATTTGCATACGGAACTGGAAAAACGGGAAGAACGGTTTCTTTCTCCCTTTGCTACACGCTCGGCGGCCACCCGCGGGCGCAAAAAGCCCCTTGCGCGCTGCCCTTTGCGCACCGAATTCCAGCGCGACCGCGACCGCATCATTCACAGCCAGTCCTTCCGGCGGCTCATGTACAAAACGCAGGTGTTTCTGGCGCCGGCGGGCGACCATTACCGCACGCGCCTTACGCACACGCTGGAGGTCACGCAGATTGCCCGCACGATTGCGCGTGCGCTTTTTTTGAATGAGGATCTTACCGAGGCCATCGGCCTTGCGCACGATCTGGGGCACACCCCCTTCGGCCATGCCGGGGAGCGGGTGATGCGGGAACTCTTTTCGGCGGATTTTTCACACAACGCCCAAGGGGTCCGGGTGGCCGAATGTCTGGAGCACGACGGCGCGGGGCTCAACCTCACGGCCGAGGTGCTGGACGGAATCCTTTGTCATTCAGGCCCCGGCCAACCGATGACGCCGGAGGGGGAGGTTGTCCGGCTGGCAGACCGGATCGCCTATATCAATCACGACATTGACGACGCCATTCGCGCGGGCATCCTTTCGCAGGCCGAATTGCCGCAGGCGCTTTGCCGGGTGCTGGGCGAGAGCCACGGAGAACGGATCTCCGCCATGGTCTCTTCGGTGGTGCGCCAGAGCGAGGGTCGGCCGCATATTGAAATGGAACCGGAGATTCTGGCGGCCACAAACGAATTGCGGCAGTTCCTTTTTGACCGGGTCTATGTGGACAGCGAGGCCAAAAAGGAAGAGTCCAAGGCGCAGTCCATGCTGGCACAGCTTTTCGGCCATTTCATGAAGCATCCGGAGGCGCTCCCGCGCCAATACGGACGCAATGTGGAAAAGGAAGGCGCGGCGCGGTGCGTGTGCGATTATCTTTCCTGCATGACCGACCGCTTTGCCATTGAATTGTATCGTGAAATCTTTATCCCGGAGGTGTGGCGCGTCAAATGATTCCAAAGGAAGTGGTGGAAGAGATCCGGGATCGTTGTGATATCGAAGAGGTGGTGGGACAGTATGTTTCCCTTAAGCGTGCGGGTTCAAACCGCAACGGCCTTTGCCCCTTTCACAGCGAAAAAACGCCCTCCTTCACGGTGTTTCCGGCCACCCGCAGTTTTTACTGCTTCGGGTGCGGCGCCGGGGGAGATGTGATCACTTTCATTCAGAAAATCGAAAATCTTGATTATGTGGACGCGCTGGAATTTCTAGCGGCGCGCGTGGGGATCTCCATCCCCAACGATGTCACGGCCGTGAGAGGGCCGCAGATCTCCAGACGGCGGATCTATGACATGAATCTTGTGGCCGCGCGGTTCTTCCGGGATTGTCTTTTTGATCCCGCGCTGGGGCGGGAGGGGCTGCTTTATCTTTCCGAGGCGCGCGCCCTTTCCCCGGCTGTCATCAAACATTTCGGGCTGGGCTTTGCCCCCAACGATTCCACGCTCCTCACGCGCCATATGCGTGCGGCCGGGTTTACCGAAGAGGAACTGACGGCCGGATTTTTATCAAAGCGTTCCTCGAATACGGGCGGGCTCTTTGACCTTTTCCGCAACCGCGTGATGTTTCCGGTCATTGACACGGCGGGGAACATTGTGGCTTTCGGCGGGCGGGTCATGGACGATTCCAAGCCCAAATACCTCAACTCCTCCGATACGCCCGGTTTTAAAAAGAGCCGCGTGCTCTTCGGGCTGAATTTTGCCCGGCAGGCCTGCGCCGAAGAGATGATCCTGTGCGAGGGATATATGGATACCATCGCCATCCAGGCGGCGGGGTTTGAAAACGCGGTGGCCACGCTGGGCACGGCCATCACGCCCGAACACGCCCGCCTTCTGGCGCGGTACACCCAAAAGGTGGTGCTCAATTACGACAGCGACGAGGCGGGGCAAAGGGCGGCCGACAAAGCCATAAAGCTCCTCGGAGAAGTAGGCCTTCCGGTGCGGGTGCTGAAGCTTTCCGGCGCCAAGGACGCGGACGAATACATCCGGAAATTCGGCGCAAAGGCCTTTGCCCAGACGCTCAAGGAAAGCCGGACGGCCTTTGATTTCCGCATGGAAAGCGCGCTCTCGCACTTTGATCTTTCCGCAACCGACGGCAAGATCCGCGCCGCGCGCGCCATGGCCGAACTCATTGCCGGCACCTCCTCCGGCGTGGAGCGTGAGCTCTATACCCATAAGGCGGCCGAGCGGCTGGGCGTTTCGCCCGAAAGTCTGGGCAACGACATTGCGCGGGTGCGCAAGAAACGGGAGACAGAATGGAAGAAAAAAGAAAGCCGCGAATTGCAGCTTTCTGTCCGGAACTTTGGCGACCGCGTGAATCCGGACGCCGCCAAAGACCCCGGTACGGCGGCGGCGGAAGCCACGCTTTTAGGGTTGATTCTGCTCTTTCCGGAGCACCGTCATGCGCTGGCCACGGGGGAAGTGCCGCTCACCGAGGCGGATTTTTTCACCACATTCGGTCGCCGGGTCTTCCGTGCCGTCATGGAAGGGGAAAAAAGCCCGGGCGGATTTTCCTTTTCGGCGCTGGGGGAGCAGTTTTCCCCGGATGAGATGGGGAGATTGGTCGCCTATGAACAGGAACGGCAGAATCTGACCGAAAACGGCCGGGAGCTCCTTTCGGATGTGGCCGAAAAACTGCGCGTGTCGCGCGAAAAAAGAGAAGCCAAAAACGCCGGCGACTGGCAAAGTGAGATCCTGCGCCGCCGCAGCGAGATCAGTAAACAGAAAAACGAGGAAGAAAAAGCATGAAAGAAACCGAAAAGAAAGACCTGTTGACCGAAGAACCCGAGACCGAATCCGCAGGCAAGGAAAAAGAAGAAAAAAAGGTGGACGTCAACGAGCTCATTGAAAAGGGCAAGAAGGGCAATCTGTCCAGCACCGATCTGGACGAGGCCATGGAGAGCATGGACTATGACATGGACAGCCTGGAGCGCCTGTACGCCGCCTTTGAGGACAACGGCGTGTCGCTTCCGGACGGAATCTCCAGCAATGAAATGAGCGAGATTGAGCACGAGGTGGAACGCTTCGGCGCCGGCGAGAACATGGAAAAAATGCTGGAGCAGGAGGGCGTTTCGATTGACGACCCCGTGCGGATGTATCTCAAGGAGATCGGTAAAGTGCCGCTTCTTTCCAACGAGCGCGAAAAGGAACTGGCCGGACTGATGGCGCAGGGCGACAAAAAGGCCAAGGACGAACTGGTGGAGGCTAACCTGCGGTTGGTGGTCAGTATTGCCAAGCGCTATGTGGGCAAGGGAATGTTCTTCCTTGATCTCATTCAGGAGGGCAACCTCGGACTTATGAAGGCGGTGGACAAATTCGATTATACCAAGGGATATAAATTTTCCACCTACGCCACCTGGTGGATCCGGCAGGCTATTACCCGTGCGATCGCCGACCAGGCGCGCACCATTCGCATTCCGGTACATATGGTGGAGACCATTCACAAAGTGGCGCGGTATCAGCGCCAGATGATGCAGGAGCTGGGACGGGAACCCACGGCGGCCGAGATCGGCGAAAAGATGGGCATGAGCGCCGAAAAGGTGCGCGAGATCATGAAAGTGGCGCAGGATCCGGTGTCTCTGGAGACCCCGATCGGCGAGGAAGAGGACAGCCACCTGGGCGATTTTATTCCGGATGAGGACACGCCCGCGCCTTCGGAGGCGGCTTCCACCACGATCCTGCGCGAAGTGATCGAACAGCAGCTCAACACCCTGACCGCCCGCGAAGCGCATGTTATCAAACTCCGCTTCGGCCTTTACGACGGCCGGATGCGGACGCTGGAAGAGGTCGGCCGGGAGTTCAACATCACCCGCGAGCGGATCCGTCAGATCGAGTCCAAAGCACTGCGCAAACTCCGTCATCCCAGCCGTGCCAGACACCTGAAAGGTTTTCTTGAATAATCCTTTACAATTATTGTATCTTTTGCACAAGGGGGGGGCGCCGCTTGCGGGCAGAATCACGGTTTTACTGTCCGGTGTGGAGAATCTTTTTGCTTCCTTTTGTGAAAAGTGACCGCGAAAAATGAACGATTTGTTTTCGCGGCACGCACGTCCCCGGAAAAGCGACTTGACAGCCGGGGAAAAAAAGTGTAAAATATATTCCATGTATTTGGTTCCCGCGCGCGTAGCGCGTGCGAACACGGGAGGTTCTGCTATGATAAAGAAACTCATCTGCCTTTTGCTGTGCCTGCTTATGGTGTTGCCGGTGCTTGCTTCCTGCAAGAAGAAAGACTCCATCGACGAAATCACCAACGAAGCTTCACGCTATACCACCACGCTCAATCTGTGGATGATCACCGAGGAGGGGACCGACGCCGCGCAGGTGGCGGCGGTGAATGCGGCCATCAACAAGCTCACCAAGGCCAAGTATAAGACCCAGATCAACCTCAAGTATCTGACGGCGGCCGAATACTACACCAAGGTGGAAGAGGCGTTCAAAGCGCACGAGGCCTTCCTGGAGGAAAACGGCGGCAAGGTGGTGGCTCGCCAGACCAACGAGACCTATGTCAACGAATTCGGTATTCCGGAGCTGAAATATCCGACGGCTCCTGATTTTGAGGTGGATATTCTTTTCCTGGGCAGCCACCAAAAGTTCGTTGAATATATTGAAAATGGGTGGCTCAGCGACCTGACAAACGACATGGGCGAGTCGGCGCTGAAACTCTCTTACTATATGAACCCCACCATGCTGAAAGCGGCTTCCTACGGCGGCAAGGTCTATGCCGTGCCGAACAACCACACGGTCGGCGAATACACCTATCTGCTGGTGGACAAACAGCTGGCGAGCGAATACGGCGATCTTTCCAAGAGTTCGATTTACGACTCGGATTTTGAAAATTTCCTTTCCTATGTCAAGCGCACCTACGGTTCGGGCGCCGATCCGGTCTATCCGATCTACAGCGCCGACGGCAAGGTGGATGTGAATGACACGCACTACTGGAGCTACCGTCTGGGCGGCAGTTACGAACAGCTTCCCGATACTTTTTCCATCTTCGGCGCCAATACGCACAATGCGGACCGCACGACCAAACTGGAAAACAAGAACCTCCTGTCCGACAGCACTTATATGCGCCGCCTGGCCGCCAAGACGCTGTATGAAAACACGGACGGCTATATCACCACCGATGCCGGGGCCAAGGCCGCTGTGCGGCTGGTGCGTGGCGGTTACGGACTGCGGGACGGTTTTGACACCGAAAAATACGATGTGCTGGTGGTTGAAAACCCGACCCTGACCGATGAGGAAGTGTTCTCCTCCATGTTTGCGGTCGGTTCGCACACCACCAACCTTCAGCGTTCGCTGGAGATCATCACCTATCTGAATACCGACGCCGGGGTCCGCAACCTTTTCCAGTACGGCATTGAGAATGTCAATTACTCGCTGGAGACCACCAAGGTCGGTGAGAAGGAATACACCTATGCGCAGGCGCTGCCGGAAAATGCCTACCGTATGGATATCAACAAGACCGGCAACCGCTTTATCGGCTATCCGAATTCCGCGGACAGCGTGCTGTATGCGGAAGAAGGCCAGAAGCAGAACCTTGACCTCACGGTCTATCCCACTTTCGGGCTGTATTTCAGCAAGAATTATACCCCGGATCTCAAGAGCATGACGCTTGTGGCGGCGGTCTCGGAGAAAGTGGGTGCTTATCTCTCCTCGCGCACTTCGGCGGGTGAGATCCTCTCGGTCTACGCAATGGCCAGCGCCCGGTCTCAGGATCCGGCGGCCATGGCGGAATACCTGCTCTTGCTGACCGGCCCCGTGACCTATCAATGGGAAAACGCCGCGCAGACGGTGGGTGCGGCGGATCTGGCGGCGGCCATGACATCCCTGCAGAAAGAGGCCGTGGACGCGGCGGCCGGCGCGCTTCAGTCCCCCTATGCCTTGTATACGCTTTTCTGCGCGCTGGAAGGCATCAAAGGGGCAACGGAAGCAACCAATTGATTTTTTCCCGCCGTTGCGGGGAACAGCGACTCCCAACAAGAGGGCCGGGCGATCCGTCCGGCCCTCTTGTTTGACAAAGGATCTTTTGGAGGATGAAGATGGAGATCTTTATATCGGTACTGAGCTATCTGGCGCTGGTGACGGCGGCGGTTTCCACTCAAATGAAGCGGATGCGCGGCGTGCTTTTGTTTCAGGCCGTTTCAAACATCAGCATGGGGGTAAGTTTGCTTTTGTCGGATGGCCTGACCGGGTGCTTTTCCTGCCTGTTGGCCACTGTACATACGCTTTTTAACTACTGTTTCCGCCGCCGGGGGAAAAACATCCCGTTCTTCAGCCTTTTCATTTTCTGCCCGCTTTATGTGGCGGCGGCGGTCTTTACTTTCGCGGGGCCCATCAGTCTGCTCCCGCTGGCGGGCACCCTGCTTTTCGCGGCGGCAATCTTTACGGGCGTTTTCCTTTACCGTGTGCTGATGATTCTCAACACGGTGCTCTGGGGCGTTTATGCCTTGCTTCTTTCCAACTACAGCGCTCTTATTACCTATGCGGTGCTGTTGTTCCTGCTTCTTTTCTCGATTGCCAGATCCGAGTATCAAAAAAAGAAAGCCGCGCCGCCCGATGAGACTGCCCAAACGGAAGGCGACGGAAAAAATCTGTCGGACGCGCAAAAATAAAGTCTTGACCATTCCGCGCGGAATTATTATAATGTAGACAGAACGATTCCGGTCCCGGGCCGGAGCAAAGAAGGTTTTATCATGAAATGCAATGGGGGTAAATTCGGACTTTTCTGCGGTGGATTCCTCTTCGGAACGGCAGGCCTCAAGGTGCTGGCCAGCCGGGGCGCAAATAAAAGGGCGGAGCCGGATGACCGGCTCCGTTTTTTCAAGAGGACAAACCGATGAAATGCAACATTTTACATGAATGCCGCGGCCGGATGCGGTGCATCTGCGTCTGCCGCGTATGACGCTGTGCCAGGCGGATCACCTGGCAAAAACGCTGTCCGCCGTGCCGGAGATCGACCGGGTGGAGGTCTTTGACCGGACGCGGGATGTCATTCTTTATTATACCGACCGCGAGGCGGCCGTCCGTGCGCTGGCGCGTTTTTCCTTTGCCGGCATGACGCAGAAGGAACCCGCGCCCTCCTCCCATGCGCTGACGCGGGATTTTGAGGAAAAGCTGACCTTTTCGCTTCTTTCGCGGGCGGCTGAACCTGATTGGCACGGCGCTCTCGGTGCTTTCGGTGTGCCCGGTTTTCCTTTCGTTTCTTTTCGGCGAGCGGGATCTGATCCAGGTCGCGGCCGTTTGTTTGCTTTTCCTTTTTGCCGGCGCGGGGTGTTTTTGCTTTGTCTTTGCCGGCACGGTCAAACATTCCTTTGACCGGCTTCTCAAAGAGGAGGATTACGCGCCCGAAACCCGGGAAAAGGACCGGCTGACCGGCACGGTCAGCACGGTGTACTGGCTCCTTGTCACGGCCATCTATCTCTTTTTTACCTTTGCGCCGGATTCGTCGTTGCATCCCGGCAACAGTTGGTTCATCTGGCCGGTAGCCGCCGTAATCTATGCGGCCGTCTGTGCGATTCTGAAAGGGATCCGCGGGGAGTGACGGCCGGAACCGGCGAGGGCACTGCCCCTTGGACTGGTTTTAAGGAGGGTCGCTCCCGGCGGGCACAGAAAGCGTTTTGCCGCAGCCGGGTTTGGCGGCCGACCGTACAAAATCGGAAATTCTGACATTTTTTGCAATCCCGCGCCTTGACAGGGTGCGGGATTCGTGCTATACTGAAATGAGCCGCAGAGCGGCGGAAAGAAGGACACTTTATGGAAAAACCGTTTTTAACGCGACCGTCCCACCGGACCATGGGACTTTCGGTGTCTTTTCTGACGCTTTTCCTTAGTTTTATTACGCTGATTTTCCTGCTGGGTTTTGCGGATGTCGCGCCCATCGGCCCTGCGGGAACTTCTGTGGGTCTTTCGCACCTCAACGGCGCGGTGCGCGATCGGATCGGCTGTCATGAAATTTTCAAAACGCTGACGGATCTGCTGGGGTTTCTTCTGATCGCCGTTTTTGCGCTGTTCTTTTTTATACTGGCCGTGCGGCAGTTCTTCCTGCGGGGGAAAAAATTCTCCGGTGTGGACGCGGATCTTTATCTGCTGTTTTTTTACTGCGTCATGCTGGGCGCTCTTTATGTGATTTTTGAGCTTTGCGTGGTCAACTTCCGCCCGGTGATGACAGGGGACAAGCCGGAGCCCTCTTTTCCTTCCTCGCACACGCTGTTGGCGCTTTCGGTGCTGGGTGTGACGGTCTTCCAGATCCGCGCGCGGGTCAAGCGTCCGTTTCTTCGCCGCGCAGGTGTGGCGCTTTCGGTGCTTCTGGCCGTTTTGATGACCGTTTTGCGGCTTCTTTCGGGGGTTCACTGGTTTACCGATATTTTGGGCGGGGTGCTCCTTGGCTCGGCGCTCCCGATACTTTACGCGCTGGCGGTTTCGCTTTTTGACGCCGCAAAAGAGGCAAGGGAGGTGCCGCCCGGCACCTGAGGGACGGAACCTTTGCCTTTCATTTGGGGTCGGCGCCCGACCCTGAGAAGAGGATGGGTTCCGGTAACATACAAAAAGGAGGGAACACGCAATGAGACAGCAAGCAGATTCCCGCCCGGTAAGAAGCGGGTTTCAGGCGGCTCTCAGAGTCATTTGCGAAGGCGGCTACGACACGGTCGCTTTTGACCTTTTTGACACGCTGGTTCTGCGCCCGTTCTTTGTGCCCTCGCAGATCTTCCGGTTTCTTGCGGTGCGGGATCAGGCTTTTCACCGGGCAAACGGCCTTTCGGATTTTGTGGAAAAGCGGCGTTTCGCGGAAATGGCCTGCCGGGAAAACTGGCTTCGTCCGGCCTTGAGGAATGTCGCCTTTCGGAGATCTATGTGGCATTCGGATGGCTTTACGGCCAGCCGCCCCCCGTCCGTGACGGACCGTTTGTGCGAACTGGAAGAAGAGGCCGAACTGGAATTCTGCCGTCCGCGGGAGAGCGGCGTTGCGCTTTTCCGGGCGGCTCTTTCGGCCGGGCGCCGGGTGATTGTCATAACCGACAGCTGTCTGGAGAGCGCGTCTCTTGAAAAGCTCCTGCAAAAATGCGGGATCAAGGGCTATGAGGCGGTCTATTCTTCGGCCGATTGCCGGCGGCTCAAACGCACCGGCACGCTGTTTACCTGGGTCAGGCGGCACCGGCCGGGGACAAAGATCCTGCATATCGGAGACAATCGGGAAACGGATGTTGAAATGGCCAAAAGAATGGGGCTTGCCGCGGTGCATATACCGGGCGCCCGCGAGAACCTGACGGGGCCCTTTGCGGACGAACCCGATCTGAAGATCCCCGCATTGGCCACTTTTTGCGCTTCCGCTTCGCTTCTTGCCTGTTGTACCGTCGGAATCCTTGCGATCAATTTCGGGGAGATTACCGGAAACACGGACTATTTTTACCGGGACAATCCCTGTTATGCCGGCGCAGCGGTCTTCGGCCCGCTGGCGCTGTTTGTTTCGCTTTCGCTTCTTTCGGCCTGCCGGAAGGGGAATTATAACCGGATCTGCCTGACCGGTCCCGGCAAATTTTTCTTTGCCGATGCTTTCCGGCTGGTGGCCGGTGTGCTGTGCGCCAAGGGGAAGGAACCCGAGATTTTTACCGAGTTAAAACCCCGGACGGACGGCCGCATCATCGGGCGGACGGTTGCCCTTTGCGCGGCGGGAATGTGCCCGCCCGCTCCGGATTCGGTCACGCACGACGCGCTGGCCCTGGTCGATCTGCCGGGCTCGCTTTACCGCTCCGGCGCTTTCGTATTTCTGCGCGATTATGTAAACACTTTCGGGGCGTACCGCTTCCTTTTCCGCAACACCCCCCATGCCGCCAGTCCTTTTGCGTATTTTTGTCGCGCCGGGGAGAACCGGGACGGCGTTTTCTCGGTGTCGGAAATGATGAAAACCAAGATTCCTACCGAATAAAAAAGAGCCGCCCGAGGGCGGCTCTTTTGGTTTGGTGGGAGAGTCAGGCGCGGGCGCGACCCAAACGCATGGCGTCCGCAAAGTTGAGCGGCGTGTTGCGCAGGTAGGGGCGGACGCGGTCAAAGACCGCGCGGCCGGGCTCGGCCGTGAGGCAGGTGTCGGAAAGATCGATGAATCCGCAACCGCTCGCGCGCGTCAGTGCGCGCAGCCGTTCGGCACACTCTTTTTCTTCTTCGCTTTCTCCCGCGCGGGAAAGGACGCACACGCGGGCGGAGCTTTCTTTGCGCAGTGTGTGGAGCACCCACTGATATTCACCGATGAAAGCGTCGGCGTCTTCGTCTTTGCCAGGTTCAAGGCAGAGAAAGACCTTGCCGGGTCTGGCCGAAAGCACACAGTCCGGGAGCAGCGCCTCGGCGGTGGAAACGGAGAGATCCTTCACACCGCGGAAGTAAACCGGCTCGTCCGTGCAGGCGTCCTGCGCGTATTCGGGCAGCGTGGGGTCCAGGAAGAGAGAGCCGCCGAAGAAAAGCGCGCCGCCGGGCAGGGCGTGCGTATTCATCTGACGGTACACCCCGGCCGCTTTTTTCATTTCGGCGCTCGGTTGAGCAATCGGGCGATAAGCGGCCATGGATTTTTCTTTTTCCAGTTCGGCGGCTTTTTTGTCATATCCGCGATTTACAAAGTAGACCGCCAGATTGACCGAGACCACGGCCAGATTGAGGAAATAGGCCACCAGCACATAGCCGGTGTTGCCGGAGACAAATTTGGCCGCGATGCCGGCGATATACCCCGCGATGATGAGCAGGATGAACCACAGGCTCATGGAGCGGGCGGTTTTGGCCTTGATATTCTTCACAACTGACATCGGCCAGGAAAAGCCGAAGCAGACAAGCATGACGGTTTCCAGTATTTCTTGCATCGTTTTATTCTCCTTTTTTTCTTTTCATGTCCATTATATCATTGACAAATCATTTTGTCCAATATATAATTTATATTGAATTGATAACAAATAAAGCATATATTTGGAGGAGAATCCCAAAATGGAACTGACGCAACTGCGATATTTTATGGAAGTGGCCGAAAGCCAGCACATGACTCGCAGCGCCGAAAAACTGCACGTGGCTCAGCCGGCGCTTTCGCGCACCATCAAGCGCCTGGAGGAAGAACTTTCGGTGCCGCTTTTTGCCGCGCGGGGGCGGAACATTGTGCTGACGGAATACGGGCGCTATCTGAAAGAAAAGCTGGCGCCGGCGCTTTCCTCGCTCGAGGCTTTGCCGGAGGATCTGCGCACCATGGCGCGGCTGGAGGAGGACACCATCCACATGAATGTGCTGGCCGCCACCACGGTGGTGACCAATGTCATCATTGAATATAAAAAGAGCCATGAAAATGTGCACTTTCAGATGAGACAGCAAAGCGAGAGCGAGCTTTATGACATCGGCGTGACCACACGGCTGCCCGGCGCGGTCGCGCACAGGGACGACGAGTGCTCCTTTTCGGTTTCCGAACGGATTTTTCTGGCACTGCCCGCCGCGCATCCGCGCGCGGACGAGGAGACCCTTGCGCTTCATGAGATGGCGGGGGAGGGCTTTATCAGTCTGATGGGCTCGCGCCAGCTTCGTTTTATCTGCGACCATTTCTGCCATCAGGCCGGCTTTGAGCCGAAGGTGATCTTTGAGAGCGACAGCCCGGCGGTGGTGCAGAATATGATTGCGGCCAATATGGGCGTGGGATTCTGGCCGGAGTTTTCATGGGGACGGCTGAAAAGCGACCGGGTGCGGCTGGTGCCGATCGAGGGGCCGGATTGTCGCCGGGAAATTGTGGTGGATTACCGTCAGAACAAGGCCGACTGCGCCCGCGTGCGGGATTTCTTTGGCTTTTTGCGGGATTATTGCATGGAAAGAAGCCGCAAAGAAAGGGAAAGAACAAGATGACGGTGTAAAGACCGGCGGCGCGCGGGGCGGTTTTGCTTTCTCTTTTTGCACCTGTCCGAAAAAGCGGGGCGGGCGGTTTTGCTTTCTCTTCTTTTTATCTGTTCAAAAAAACGGGGGCTTCCATACCGGAAGCCCCCGTTTTACTTATTTTTCCTGTGCCTCCAGGCGGGCGGCCAGGTTCTTTTTGATTTCGGCGATAAATTCGCGGGAGTTGACGGCGCGGGTGGGTGTGCCCGGCGTCACCAGACCGACCAGATCCTTGGTCATCACGCCGGCAAGGAGCGTATCAAAGCACGCGTTCTCCAGTGCGTCGGCATAGCGCGAAAGCGCCGGGAGGCCGTCCAGTTCGCCGCGCTTGCGCAGGGCGCCCGACCAGGCAAAGATGGTGGCAATGGGGTTGGTGGAGGTCTCCTCGCCCTTCAGATAGCGGTAATAGTGGCGGGTGACGGTGCCGTGCGCGGCTTCGTATTCAAACTTGCCGTCCGGAGAGACCAGCACCGAGGTCATCATGGCCAGCGAACCGAAGGCGGTGGAGATCATGTCGCTCATCACATCGCCGTCGTAGTTTTTCAGCGCCCAGATGAAACCGCCGCGGCTCCGGATGACCCGCGCCACCGCGTCGTCAATGAGGGTGTAAAAATAGGTAATGCCGGCCTTTTCAAAGGCCTCTTTATACTCGTTTTCGTAAATCTCCTCGAAAATGAGTTTGAAGGTCTGGTCATACTGTTTGGAGATGGTGTCCTTGGTGGAGAACCACAGATCCTCTTTTTTGGAGAGTGCAAAGCTGAAACAGGAATGCGCAAAGGCGCGGATGGAATCGTCTTTGTTGAAGGAGCCCTGAAGCACACCGGGGCACTCGAAATCGTAAACGGTTTCACGGAAAGTTTCGCGGCCGCTTTCATCGGTGAAGAGCAGCTCGGCCTTGCCTTTGCCGGGTACGCGGTATTCGGTGGCTTTGTAGATGTCACCGAAAGCGTGACGTGCAACCGTAATCGGCTTTTCCCAGTTGCGCACGGCGGGACGGATGCTGTCAATGAGAATCGGCGTGCGGAACACCGTGCCGTCCAGCATGGCGCGGATGGTGCCGTTCGGGCTTTTCCACATCTGGGAAAGGCCGTATTCGGCCACACGCTGGCGGTTCGGGGTGATGGTGGCGCACTTGACGGCCACGCCGTATTTGCGGTTGGCCTTGGCGGCCTCCAGGGTCACGGCGTCCTTGGTACGCTCGCGCTCCGGCAGACCCAGATCGTAGTACTCGGTTTTCAGATCCACAAAGGGCAGGATCAACTCGTCCTTGATCATGCGCCAGAGTACGCGGGTCATTTCGTCGCCGTCCATTTCGACCAACGGGGTGGACATTTTGATTTTTTCCATTTTTCAATACCTCCGAAAAGATGGAACGATATTTTGTCGGCCGCTTTCGCCGCCGGACAAGTCAGTCTTTTTGGTGCGCGGCGTAGTAGTTCATCAGACATCCGCGCAAGAGAATTTCGCGTTCGTTATCGGTCAGCGGCGTCAGCAGGAGGGTCAGCTCGGTCTTTTCGCCGTTTTTCCGGAGCACGGTGGCGGGGAAGGACTCTTCTTTGCTTGCCAGTCTTTCCCGGACATCCGGCACGAACAAAAGATCGCCGGGTTCGTAGTCGAACGGGGTTTTTTCGGGAAGCGTGAAGGGGAGAATGCCCCAGTTGATGCAGTTGGAGCGGTAGCGCTTGGTGGCGTATTCATAGGCGATGTTGGCACAGCCGCCGAGCACGCGCTGGCAGGAGGCCGCCTGCTCTCTGGCCGAGCCGTCGCCGGGGCGGCAGGCAAATACCGCCGAACCGAAAGAGACCTCGTTGGCCTTGGATTCGGGCAGACCGAGCGCGGCAAGCGCGGCCGAAAGCTCCGGCAAAACGCAACCCGTCCGGCGGCTTTCTTCCACTGCGGCTACGGCCTTGGCCCTTCCGACGTAGTCCGGGCAACGGCGGGAAAGCGCAAATTCGGACAGCCGCAGGGGGTTGGAGCGATAAGAAGAGGTCTCGCCGGAGGGAATCAATTCGTCGGTGGTGGTCACCGGGTCGTGAATGACGGCGCAAAGCGACAGGAGCAGATGCTCTGAAAGCGGATATTGCCGCGGCCAGTCGGTGATGTTGGGGCCAAGGATCAGTTCCGCTTCGGGGTGCGGATGTCCCCA
>ERZ779888.2625-NODE-2625-length-14447-cov-2.558227_pt1 | contig 14447 bp, 21 predicted proteins | sample MGYA00511245_ERZ779888 | MGnify/ENA primary metagenome ERZ779888 (study PRJEB29588, sample SAMEA2155255) | human gut metagenome | biome: human gut; feature: human-associated habitat; material: faeces | place: Denmark | collected 2008/2010 ... | reverse complement strand
CAATGTGTCGAATGCGAATGCATGGTGGGTGAAGCTCGGCGGTGCGGTGCCGCTAATTATACAGGGTGGATATGACACTGGTAAATCTGGATCATGGGCAATAGCATTTCCTTACGCTCTGCTGGGTATATCAGGCGATTATACAGGCGAAGGCGGTGACATGGACTGGGGCCCATCAATCAATGGGGATACTACTGGATGGAGCAGTGGCAGCAGTGGATCTGGATTACGAGTTATCGCAATAGGCTATTAGACAGGGTGGATTTAGCTCATCGGGCACATTCATTTACCCCATATCAATATCAACCTTTCTTACTGGGGGCACTACAACAAGAATGTCTTCACGAGCTTATGACAGTGACTGGGGAGACATAATAGGAGCGCCCACATCATCGTATTTTCGCTTTCGCCAAAATAGTTACAGTGACGGGACCTACTGTTGGCTTATTGGGCGATGAAAATAGCTGCTTATATGCCGACTGCCAGCCACGTTAACCATTTATTGGCTATATCGTAACCCGAATAATATACGAAAGATGATCCAGAAAACATCTTGATATGTTCGAGCCCGCGACCGGAAGAATTCTGCGCATTTACCACTGCAAGCCCCGCAATGCCTAATACCTCCGAAAACGAGATAGGATAGCTGACCGTGATATCACTCCTTGAACCTACCCACGTATATCCACCCTGTAGAAAATGATTTCCGTAGAATGGCAGAAAAGCCGATAATTACGACTATCTTAGAATTGTCGATTCGCATGAAATCTTAGGAATCGCAAGAATCCTAGCAACAAAAAAGTATCACGATACATACAATACTCGCGGTACTTTTCAAATTGGGCAATTCTTTGGTTAGTAGCAGGTTAGTATCAAATCTTTTCGATGGCTTTACGTAGTTGTCTTAGATTTTTGTGAGTGTATACTCCGTTAGTCACATCATGTCTAGCATGACCAAGGATCATTTTCCTGGCATTGTCATTCACTTCGGCATTATCTAGCCATGTAGCGCAGGTATGACGGGTATCATGTAATTTGTGCTTTTGCCCATTTATTTCTTTCATGATTCGAGAGAAAACCCTAGAAAGTTTTGTGTAGGTATAGGGGCGGCCGTCTTCAGTACATATAAGATAAGCACCAGGGGACGACAGGCGCACTTCAATGAGTGGCCATATTTCACTATGGATGGGGATAATGCGGACGCCAGCAGCCGTCTTAGATTTCCGAATATTGATATATTTCTGCTTTTTATTGATATCCGATTTTAAGAGGTTGCGGAGTTCGCCATTTCTCATGCCTGTATAGATGAGTATTAAGATGATATCAACGTCTGGAGTATCTACAATTTTCCATAGTTGATTCACCTTCCGCTTACTGATTGCTTGATGAGGATTCACAGGGTGATTCTTCCCGATTTTTATCAACCCTGTAAAGTCACGAGTGGTATACTCCATTTCTCTGGCATGAGCGAAGAGTAGGGATAACAAATTACGCACTTTCTTTTTGCTGGCATAGGAAAGATTAGTCATATCATCGATGACGGCTTGCAAGTGGCTGTATTTGATATCTGCTATTGGTAAATCATACAGTGATGCACAATGCTTATACGCGCACTCATAACCGTTGATGGTGGATTTTGAAACCGATGCATATGAGATGTGTTTAGGCATCCATCTTGCGTATAACTCGGCAAATGTAATTTTCGAAAGACGGTGCAGCCTATGAAACTGATTATAGTCAACCTGAAAGGCAAGAGCTTCCAGCTTAGTGGCGAAATAGCCCATAGCTTTTTGTTTGCCATTCGCAGAGATCATAAATACGAATGGCCTCCGCCTTGCCCCGCTTAATTTTTTGATAGTTCCATAACCATTTGGATTTTTCATTTTTTCAAACCTCCAATCATATTGATGGAGGTTATTTTAATGGAAGGAGATAGTGAGATGGAAGTTTCAATCGCTAACCCAACGCTTACCTATTTGTCTATCTATGACGCAACAGGTGAAAGAGTAACGTCCTTCGTTACCGGCGTACATGGGGACACGGTGGAAGAATTGCAAGCTAAAGCGGAGGCAGAATATCCGGATAAAATCCATGTCGTGCAGGAGGCTTTGACCTATAACAAAGCACTTCAGGGAGATTTGCTGTATAAAGATGGGGAATATCAGGCTAAACCGGAACCGACAGAAGAAGAGAAGCGAGAAGCCGAACTGGCAGCTCTTGATTCTGAATATGCTAGAAAAATCGGTGATATCGAAACAGAAATGGCGAAAGCAAAAGCCGTAGAAGATGAGGATTACTACAATGACCTCAAAGCTGAAAGAGAAGAACTGGTTGCAGAATACACAGAAAAGAGAGGAGCGATTTAAATGGAAAGATGTTTCCTCTGCCATCGCAAGATGGATAACAAGACTGGGCTTTGCACAAATCCAAAATGTGTGAGAAGCAAGCCGCTTGTTGAAAAGGCGGAAGTGAAAGAGGGTAACAAGGTGAAAGCCAATGAATCTGAATGAGATCAGTATCTGGGTAGGAAAAGTGTTTGACGGGCTATATATTGGCTGACCATACAAGGCGGCTTTGGGCATCGTATTTCTGACGCTGGAGCGGCACCTCGAACTCTTTACCGCGTTCGCCTGCATTGTGTGCGTGGATTTATTCGCCAAGTTTATCGCGCTGTCCTACGGCTATTTGGTTGAGTCTATGACGGAGAAGCCGTCCCTTGCCCGTGGGATGATTGCCCACATAACGCAATTATAGATGCGATGGCAGAAGCTGAAAAAGAAGATGAAGGAAAGCAGAGTGAAGAAAAAGGAGCCTGAATATGTCAGCTCTAGATAGTATTGCAGCGGTTTTGGCTATTGCAACAACGCTCAGCGGAGCGTTTAGCTACATTGTCATTCGGCCGTTGCAGAAAGCGATTGACGCCAACAGCAATGTGCTGACAGAGCTAAAAAAAGAGCTCGAACGGAGTGCTGCAGATCGCCGCTCTCTTGACGTTCGGGTTTCTAAGCTAGAAGAAGCACATCGAATCAATAAAGACCGTATCAGTCATATTTTGGACCGCCTTGACCATATAAGGGAGTGATAGCGATGAAAAGAATTAGAGAATGGGCAAGAATGCTGTTTTACGAGAATGGAGAACTGTCCTATACCAGATTGATTTCTGCCATTTTCGTATTGGCATTTTTAGGAGTGAGCTTTTATCTGGTTCTAGCTCATCAGTATTGGCAGAATTATGACACCTTTGCAAGTCTGACAGGTGGTGGCGGTGGAGCTACGCAGCTTGTAAATAAATTTATCAATAGCAAGTACAACAGCGTGCAGGGCGGCTATGACAGCAGAAAATAGGAGGACACAGTATGCTTGTAACTGATTTAAGTGATTGGAATGACCACATCAACTGGTCTCATCTCATTGCCGCAGGAGTCGGTGGTGCGATTGTGAAGATTTCCGAAGGCAGAACACTCAGTAGCTTGCACGGTAAGCATATCGCAGGCGCAGAGGCTAGAGGATTGCCATGGGGAGTATACTGCTACACTCATGCACAAACAACAGCACGGGCAGAGGAAGAAGCTGATAGAGTGATTGAGGCTTTAAATGCGCTGGGATATGGAGCACCGTCTTTGGGGATTTGGTTTGACGTGGAAGCGCCCGAGGTAATTGGACAGGATCCTGATGATGTGACCGCCATCTGTAGTGCCTTTATTTCCGCATGCAATGCTGCTGGCTATAGCGCTGGAATCTATGCGAGCCTCTCCACATTGACAGACTGCATCAACATTAATGATCTGGCTGACTATGTACCGTACTGGTGCGCTCAGTATGGGACGAGCGAGTGCGGCTTCCACGACAGCTACCCGGACAATATTCTTGCAGGCTGGCAGTGGACCGATTGCTATAGCATCGGCGGGCAGAATTACGACATGAGCGAATGGTACTGATGAGGTGATTGTATTGTGCAAATCAATAAAAAGATTGTGTATCTGCTGGCTGGGGTGCTTGCTCTGGCTAGCTGCTGGTTCTACTTCGCAGGCCGAAACGATGTATCAGATATCGGAGACCGAGCTGACACAGTTAGAAGCGAACTTGAATCAGCTGGCGAAGAACAACGAGACCAAGCAGCAGCTCTTGACCGAGCAGAAAACGCAGCTGACAGAAGCCAATCGGCAATTAGAGACAGTGCAGAAAGAGCTGACCGCGTCCAAGAGCTTGAACGCTCAGACGCAGAAATCATTAGAGAGAGTCAATCAATCCTTGAAGCAATTAGAGGACGAGGCGAAGCAGAAAATTAGAGTAAAGACCCGCCAGCGCAATTTGTGGATTGCGATTTCCGGCGGGCTTTTGTATGCATGGATTAAGAAATAGGAGAGGCATATGCCAAAATCTAATACTTATGAAGAATTTGTCGACAAGTTCAAACCAAAGAAGACCACAGATGACTGTTATACGCCGGGCGTAATTTATGAGGCTGTGAAGGACTGGGCAATCAAAGAAATGGATTGGGGAGACCGGACGATAGTCCGTCCATTTTGGCCGGGCGGCGACTTTGAAAATTTCGACTATCCAGCAGATTGCGTAGTTATCGATAATCCGCCATTTTCCATCATGGCGAAAATCGTGAGGTTCTACGAGGAACATAACATCGACTATTTCTTGTTTGCGCCGCACCTCACGTGTTTCTCGCTCCGAGCGGCGCACAGCCATATTTGCGTCGGGGTGGCGGTTACATACGACAACGGCGCTAAAGTAAGCACTAGTTTTGTAGCATCTAAAGGCCCGCTGATCCGAAGTGCACCAGACCTGTACCGCATACTTGATGAAGCGAATGCCGCGAACATCAAGGCCAAGAAAGCGCCACCACGACCGGTGTATACGTATCCAGATAACGTACTGACATCGAGCGCCGTTGCGTTGTTTTCTAAATATGGAATCGAATACCGCGAAGACATTGGCGTATTTGTCAGCGCCATGGACGCCCAGCGCGAAGTAGGGAAAGCTATTTTTGGCTACGGCTACATTGTACCCGAAGAGGCAGCACGCAAGGCACAGGAGGCAGCACGCAAGGCACAGAAAGAAAAGTCACAGCGCTGGGCGCTTTCGATGCGCGAGCTCGCTGCGCTAAAAGCGGCAGAGGAAACCGCAAAGCAATAAAAAAAGACGTCTTGATTTAGCACAATGTTAAATCAAGACGTCTTTTTTTTATTTTGCGAAAATGCTGAAAAGTGCGATAAAATCGAAGAAAATAGCTTTTCCTTGCTTGACATTACATCGAATAAGGTGTATAATAAATACAGAATTAAGGGAGGGAGGTGGTCAAAATGAACAAGGAAGATATGAAATGGCTAATCCAAATGATGCTAATCATCGCAGTTCCAATACTCGTTGAGTACATCAAGCAAAAAGAGCTCTTCAAACGTCACCATCACCGCAAATGATTCAGACGATTAAAGAGCTGAGGTGCAAGAGGGCGAACGCCCTCTTGGCAACCTCATTATATCACATGGAGGTAGTAAAATGAAATTCTATGATTTTATCGCGTTGGGACTTTGGATCACATCACTGTCCTTCGTCAATATCAGTAAGGAATTTATACAAGGCGCAGTTACGGCGGCAGTATTTTGTGGTTACGTAGTGTGGAGAATCAGAAAATGAAAATCATCGACGAAGTGATGACGACAGCGGAAGCTGCAGAACGTTGGGGAATTTCTGCGATCACAGTAAAGCAGGCGTGCTCAGGACAAAAGGGGCTCCCGCCTCGTTTTAAAGAAGGCGAGGAGTTCCGCAAGTCCGGCCGCACATGGCTGATAACGAAGGCAGGCATGGAGCGCCTGTATGGGAAAGAAAAAGAAGGCAAGGAGTAAGGGCAGTAACAGGGTGGCAGTGGGTAGCAATAGGGTAGCAATTATCTAAAAATCCTCTCTACATCATTGGCGACTTTTTCATCGTTTCCGGGTATCCAAGAGGTATAGGTGGTCAATGTAATGGCAGGAGATGCATGACCTAAACGCTTAGACACTTCAGCAATGGGGACGCCATTGGCTAGCAGCTGGCTGGCGTGGGTGTGGCGCAGCGCGTGGAAGCTGCGAACGGGGGAAATTCCCAAGGCTTTTTGGATGCCTTGAAAGGCGATCCTTTCATTGCTGGGGAACAGGAAATTCCCATTCTTCGCTTTGAAAACCAGTCCGCCGTGGGCTCTGGTGCTTTCCTGCCATTCTTTCAGCGTCTCGTAGAGTGATAGGGGAATAGACACATCCCTGCGGGAGTGGGAGGTTTTGGTGGCGTTTTGGACATATATGATCCCGTGCCCATCCTGGCCTAGTGTCTTGGTGATATGGATAAATGCGGGGGTGATATCGTTCCATGTGAGTGCCAGCAGTTCACCGATGCGCAGCCCGGTGTAAGTAGCCACTAGGATTTCCATATAGAGCCTATCCCGGTGCCGTTCTTTGGCATAGGCAAGTATCTGGTGGATTTCATCAATGGTGAAAATCTGTATTTTCTTCTGCGTCACCTTGGGACGTTCTACGGTGCCTATAGGGTTCTTTGCTAAGATGTCCAGAGCCACGGCTTTTTTAATGGCCATGTTAAGAAGCTCGTAGATCTTTTTGATATACGATGTAGAGATTTTCCCATCTAGGGAGTTGATCAAGGCTTGCACGTCCATCCCCGTGAGTTTCTGTAGGGGAATGTCGGCGATGGGCTCTATTTTCTCCAAAATAGCGAAATACAAGGACAGCGTGCGAGGTCTTACATTCTTCTTGTAGGTGTCGATGTATTGCAGGATCCATGCCCCTGTGCGCATGCCGGAAGGCGTCAAGAAAGTGTTGTGGCGGATGCTATAGCGGTTATCCTCTAGCCAGTTCTCCGCCTCTTCAGTGGTGAGGAACCGCTTCACGATGCGCCTTCCCTCTGGGGTGACGAAAGAGGCGGCGTATCTTTTCTTTGATTTCTCGTAGTAAATGGACCCTTGCCCATTGGGGCGTCTCATGATAACCCTTCCTTTCTATAGAATACCTTCATCCAATCGCTGCATCCCAGAAATGCCTTTATCCCCACCCTATCAAAATAAAGGTATTGCCATTTTGCCGACCTTTGCAAAATGGGGGGAACCGTTGCAGAATTTGCAACAGCTGCTAGCGATATGTCAACCATTTCCGTGACCTCACGAAAATGGAGGGATCTCACTTGCAGGCAACTTGCAGAGGTGCAGATCCACACGGGGGAAGTGCGGTAAAACCGCGCTTTTTTATTTGCCGGTCATTTGCAGGCGTGAAGAAGGCGAGCGAGTTCACGCCTGTCCTCTTGCGCGCTCACGCCACCTTGTCAGCATGTCTTTAGTTTCAAAAAGTGGGGAATTTGAAACTAAGCGATGAATCAGAGAGCCTTAAGTTTCAAAAACGGCCAATTTTGAAACTAAATTAGATGAAATAGGAAACCGTAGGAAAAATAGGAAAAATTGCGCTCTCCGAAAGCGTCCGAGCGTGGCCGAGCATGTCCGATTTCGTAGTTTCGTCTCAAAGTATAAAAAAAGAGGTCTCTATGGCAGAGACCTCTTATAAACGAAAAATTGGGAACATGTCGTAACACGTCCCCTGCAAAACGACTAAATCGTTTTCAATGTATTTACATTATACATTTGTATAGGGGTCCTGTCAATAATCTTTGAAAAAGTAAATAACCATTTTTGCACAAAAGCGATATGCGTTGTATATGTATTGGTTAGAAGAGAAATATTCTTTATGCTCACGCATTCTTTGGAAGAATAACCGATAAAGGCCACGTTTTCGCTTTCTTAGGAGACCGTCACTCTTGACATTGGAAGTGTACCAATATAGCAATACGGCAAAATCATGGATAGGGCGGATAGATAAATACTTCAGCCTGGAAGAAGTCGAAATAGTTGGAATTTGTGAAATCACCTGATTAATATCTTTAACCGATGTATGCTTCGCTCCATGAAGTTTATATATAAGGCAGTTGCTGTGAGCAGAAGCATTTCGCAAATTACGGATAGGATAAAGCAAATTGGATTTTGGGAGAGTGTTCCTCGTTGGGTACATCTTAGAATAAAAATTATACAATTTGATAAGCTCACCAAAACTAATCAATTCACAAAATGCATAAATCGGATAATCTGACGACTGCTTATACTTATATATCAAATCACTAGCATAACTACTATTAGCTTGTTTTAGTAAATTCTCCCGGATATCCTTAGAAGGATCGAACTTATTGATAAGCGTATAGCCGTCTTCATAAGGATTATCTGCAATATCCTTAATAAGGAGTAGCTTGATATGATGTTCAATATCTAGGCACATCTGTAAAATCAAATAGCGAAGATGCATATCAATGATAGCAAGTTCCTTCAAATAGGCAAATTCAAGGTTTTCATATTGTCCTGCAAACTGTCCCCTTTGGCGTTTGGTATAATTATTGCGGTAGGATGCCAGCTTGAAGAAGTAATTATTATGCTCTAAATATTCAGAGGCACTTTGCTCATTCGTAATATTAAACTGTATGCCTTTGTTCTTCATATGCATTATTAAATCTTGAGTGGATAATAACTGTTTCAAAATATCACATTCCTTTCGTTCAGAATACCCTTTTATTCAATTCCCCTATACAGGAAATACTTTTTTCACCTATGGAAATAAAGGTATCCGAGGCAGTTGTTGCAAAATTTGCAACTACTCACACCTAGACCATTTTCGTGAGGTCACGAAAATGGTTTATTTTAATGCTTAGGATTTTTCAATAACTTCTTCTTCTCCTTTTCAATCTGCTTGATACTTTTATCAGGAGTCGGTAAATCCTCTGGCATGGTACCACCGAGTTCTTTGATTGTTTCGCGAACCTTCTTGCCGACAGCGAAGTGAGTTGTATTAGCGGCAGCTTTCCCTTTCACATGGTCACGGCGCAGCTTCTCGTCGGTCTGCGTGGCGCGGAAGAGATTCGCAGCCAGTTCCGTGCTGCCCATATGGTCAAGGATAGCCTGTCCTTTCTTCAGCCCTTTGCGTTTAGCGATATCCTGTGCCTTGAGACCGCCATATAATCCCATATAGCCGAAGTTTTGAAATATAGCATAGTCGCGAGAAGTCTCTACCCCTGCCTCATGGGCGGCATCGGCGAGAGATTTGTTGTGATGCTTCAGCTCACCACGAATAGCCAGTCGCTTCTGCTCTTCTGATAGCCTTTCGAAATTCTCTGAAAGTTCCTGCTGGCGAGTTTTCACAGCGAAATAAGTCTGTGCCAATGCAACAGCCTCTTTTCTTGGATCGCCATTCATAGCAATAAGATAGCAGGCATAACGGGAAAGATGATAATCATCTAATCGTCGTTTAGCAGAACTTCCAATGTTAACCATTTCGTGCACGTGCACGAAATGGTCACGAACATCGTTTTTACTAGCAATACATGCATCTATTGCCTTATCTATTACTTTAGAGAAAAATCTGTATTCGCCATACTGAAGAACTTTTAATAATTCTCTCGCAGTCCAATATTCCATGCCATACTCATTGATATGCTTAATGGATTCAAATAAGGATTCATCGATAGATTCAATATCTTTTGTCATGTCAAATACCCTTTCTCACTGCTTAATCACTGAATACTTCGCCACGGCCAGCCCGATGATCTGGATGGAATCACAATTCCCGGAATTGAACACCATGGGAGGGTACTTGGGGTTCATGGACACGAGGGTGCAGCCGTCTCCGTCTGGATTTTTGTAGAAGCGCTTCAGGGTGGCGTCGTCGTCGATACGGACGGCGGCGATCTGGCCGTCATCCACGATGGGCTGGCTGCGGATGAACACCACGTCACCGTCATGGATGTCGGCGCCGATCATGCTGTCCCCGCTTACGATGAGCCCGAAGTCTGCGTGGACGCCAGTATCACAGGGGAGAAAGGCTTCTATATGCTCATCAGCGAGTATTGGCTTTCCGGCGACGATCTGCCCGATGATGGGGACCATGCGTCTTTCAATGGGGACAATGTTTTTGAGCGGTTTGCGCTTTTCTTCTACTAAGTCAGCTTTCTGAACGTGGAAGTAGTTGGCCATTTTTTCGATCTTATCAATCCGCGGGTAGGTTTTAGCATTAACCCAGTCCGAGAAAGTCATCTCCTTAAATCCGAGATCCTTACAGATCTCCTTTTGCGTTTTCCCGTATCTTTTGAGATAGTAGCGAATGTTCTGCGCCATTATTTCTTTATTGCCTAGTGTACTCATACAGTCCACTCCTTTCATTAAAATATTCATTTCAATATTATTATACGGTTAATCCCGTAAAAAGGCAATGAAAAAGCGTAAATAATACGGTTTAGCCGTTGACAGTACGGATAAACCGCATTATAATAGTTTCAGGTTCGAGAAAGGAGGACGACGATATGAATTCACAGATTCTGCTGACACTAGAAGCGGCTAGAGTAAACGTCAAGATGACGCAGGAAGAAGCAGGTAAAGCCATTGGCGTAAGCGCTAATGTAATTTCCAACTGGGAACGCGGCCGCACATATCCCGATGCGATGCAGATCAAGAAAATTGAAAAGGTGTACGGCATTGGTTACAATAACATTATTTTTTCACCTAACTAATACGGTTTAACCGTATTGATGAAGTGGAAAGGAATCAGCTATGAAAAAGAAAGGAGAAGAGAAGCATGAATGAGATTTTGAACATCAACAACGTCCGCGGATACCTGGATAAGGAAACCGGGACGGCCTATCTGAATGCCGAGGATGTGGCGAGAGGGTTTGGATTTACCGAAAACAAAGGCGGCGTCGAATATGTCAAATGGCGCAGAGTTAATACCTACCTTCATGAATTTGGGTTTTCGCCAGATGTGGCGAAAGACAGTTTCCTCCCTGAAAACATGGTGTACCGGCTGGGGTTCAAAGCCAGCAATGAAGTGGCTCAGAAGTTCCAGGCCGTGCTGGCAGATGAAGTGCTCCCTGCTATCCGGCGGCATGGGGCTTACATGACAGACCAGGCGCTGGAAAGAGCGATCACGGAACCTGACTTTCTGATTCGCTTGGCTACGCAGCTCAAAGAAGAACAGGCAAAGCGGAAACAGGCGGAGCTGATGTTGGAAAAACAAAAGCCGGCCGTTATCTTTGCTGGATCAGTCAGTGCCAGCAAGACATCCATTCTCATTGGTGAGCTTGCCAAAATACTCAGAGGCAACGGGGTCCAGATTGGCCAGAAAAGGCTATTCCAGTGGATGCGCGAAAATGGGTATTTGATTAAGCGCCAGGGGACGGATTACAACATGCCCACACAGCGCTCTATGGAAATGGGGCTCTTTGAAATCAAGGAAGGCTCTTACACGAACGGTAATGGGGTGAACATCATTACCAAGACGCCCAAAGTGGCAGGAAAGGGTCAGGTATATTTCATCAATAAGTTTCTGAAGGGATAAAAAAGGATGTAGGAGGAATCATGGCAGAGCTTGAAAATCACATGGTGTGCGGCATTGGCTTCTTCGATGAAGAAGCCGCCCGCCGCCGCCTTGAACGGGAAGGATACGAGATGGAGCACGCGGATGACGCATGGGATGACTGGTTGGGAGGCGAGCCGATTGAACACGAAGCCGAAGCGGATGTATCCGCATCAGTGCCGGATCTGTGGTAAGACCTACTACAATTCGCGCAATAGCAAGAGACCGGGCCCCTGCTGTAAGCGATGCCGCATAATCCAAGAAAACATCAGCCGCAGGCTGAAGTGGCACCCTCTGAGAAACGCAGCGGCACTAGTGAAGCATCTGCAGCTGATGTTTAGCACCATCGAGCAGCAGATGGGGGACAAGCAGCAGACGATCGACATGATGTCTTCTCTCGAATGGGACATGATGGTCGAGCTTTGCGAGAAGGACTGGCCGTTCCTTGAGGGCTGCTCAGAGGGAGAGCTGGATACGCTCGCAGAACTGGTGGATGTGGCGGAGGATCTGCTGAACCTTCCGGCACAGATGCCGCCCACAAAAATGCCGAGTGATGTTTATTGGGAAGTTATCAATGTGGTGGATTCATATCGTAAAAATAGGAGGAAAAATGGCGACGTTATATGAAATCGACGAAAGGCTGGCAAATATCTTTGTCGCCCCGGAAGGCACTGCCGTAGACGGCAGCACCGGGGAAGTACTGGATGCGAAAGCCCTGGATGATCTCGAGATGGAGAAATGGGCCAAGGTGGATAACATCTGCCGGTATATCAAGAATCTCCAGTCGGATATCGAGCAGTACAAAGAAGAAGTAGACAAGCTGACGGCGAGAGCTGTGTCGGCGCAGAAGAAGCTGGAGAGCCTTAAAATCTATCTGGCCATGCATCTGGAAGCGGGCAAGAAGGCGGATGTGCCTAGTGCACAGATCCGCTGGAGGAAGTCCGTGACGGTATCCATCCCGGATGAGAATATGATCCCCATGTGCTTCATGAAGCAGGTCATCACGACCAAGCCGGACAAGCTGGCTATCAAAGAGCTTTTGAAAGCAGGGGAGACTGTCCCCGGCGCTTCTTTGGAAGAAAAACAGAATCTGTCTATTAAGTGATAGCCATCCGGCGATTCACTTTTAGAAATACATCATAGGAGGTATATATGCTTACCATCAACAAGGGTATCCAGCAGAGTGCCGTCAAGGTCGTGGTATACGGCGTGGAAGGCATCGGGAAGACGACTTTCGCCAGCCATTTCCCCGCGCCGCTTTTCCTCGACCTGGACCGCGGCAGCCGCCGGATGGACGTCGATCGCATCGACTCTATCCAAGACTGGCCCACTCTCATGGGCACGCTGGACCAGATCCAGCGCGACCCGTCGCTTCCCTATTCGACGATCGTCATCGATACGGCGGATATGGCAGCAAAACTGGCGAGCGCCTACATCTGCAAGGCGAACGGCAGCAAGAAGAGCATCGAAGAATTTGGCTACGGCAAGGGCTATGTGATCCTCGCCGAAGAATTCGCAAAGCTCTTGGTCAATGCGGAGGTACTGGTGAATATGGGCTTCAATGTCGTATTCCTGGCACACGCGATGCAGCGGACGGTCACCCGCCCGGATGATACCGGGAGCTATGACCACTGGGAGATGAAGCTCCCGGGGAGCAAGAACAATTCACTGGGAGCTCTTCTCAAAGAGTGGGCGGATCTCTTGCTCTTTGCGGACTACAAAGTCATCATCCGGCAGGGCGCAGACGGCAAAGGAAAGGCGGCAGGCGGCCAGCGGAGAATGCGCGCGACGCACACGCCGTTCGCGGACGCCAAGAACCGCTTCGGGCTCGCAGATATTCTAGACTTCGACTTCAAGGAAATCCAGTCTATCATCCCCGCCCGTCCTGTCACGCCGCCGAAAACCACCATGGAAAAGGCGTATCAGGCGAAGAAGAAGGCGCAGAAGGGAATCACCCCTAAAGCGGCCGCGGAGCCCGCAGAAGCGAAGCCAGCCCCGCCCACGAATGTGTATGACGAGCTCGCGCGTCTGATGGCGCTCGGTGTATCGGAGGCGGATCCTTCGCCGATCACAGAAGGGGAGCTGCTGAAGGCGATCCGCGAAGTAGATCCTAACGAACCCGCAGCGAAAGCAGAGAATCTGGCGAAGATCCCGGCGGACTATGTAGAAGCACTCATCAAGCCTGATACATGGGCGGGATTCAAATACTATGTGCTGGACAACATCCGCACGCCGTTTTAGTCTATAACCACGAGTTCTGTTTGTAATCATGATTTTGAGGGATTTTCCCTCAATTTTCACACATTAAGTTACGAATTTTACATTTTAGGAGGAAAATACTATGCCGAATTTTGGACAGTTTGGAAATGCTACACCGGATACCGAGAAGGAAAAGGCAATGGTGGTTACCGGGTTTTCCAGTTTTACGGACGATGATTTCGAGGAGAAGGGAGGTCTCTTCGACCCCATCCCGAAAGGCCGTTACCACTTCGTGGTCTATGACTGCCAGACCAGCTTCACGAAGAAGGATAACACACTGATGAAAACCATCCTGATGGACATCCATCACGAAGACGGAACAAAGACACGCCTTACAGATTACTTGGTCTACAAGAGCAACCAGAAATGGAAATTTGCCTGCTTCTTCGATGCCATCGGTCTTGGTGATGCACTCAAAGAGAACGGCATCGGCGGAGCAGATGACACGCTCTGGACGACCGCCGTAGGGCAGGAAGGGGACTTCGAGGTCGATAATGAAACGTCCGAGTGGAATGGCAAGCAGACCACGCGCAATGTCATCAAGAAGTACTACAAGCCCGAACGGTAAACGGCTATGAGCAAAATAGATCTAGTGCCTCTCTTGGCCTTCATCGACCCAGACTACAGCTATGAACGATGGATCCAAGTGGGCATGGCTCTCCAGAAGGAGGGCTATCCCCTGTCTGTCTGGGAAGCGTGGAGCCGCAGGGGCGGGAAGTTCCATGAAGGGGAATGCGTCAAGAAGTGGCA
>ERZ779888.2621-NODE-2621-length-14455-cov-6.538889_pt1 | contig 14455 bp, 14 predicted proteins | sample MGYA00511245_ERZ779888 | MGnify/ENA primary metagenome ERZ779888 (study PRJEB29588, sample SAMEA2155255) | human gut metagenome | biome: human gut; feature: human-associated habitat; material: faeces | place: Denmark | collected 2008/2010 ... | reverse complement strand
TGCCCGTTGCCACGGGGCGCGGGCTGGGGCGCAGGAGAACATCCGGCGCACTGTCACGAAAGTGGAGCGCTATCATCACCGGAGGACGGGGCCGCGCCGGCCCTGTCGGCCCAGGATACGGGAGTTGCCCGCAGCGTCACTTTCAGGACGCGGCGGGTTTTTCTTTGCCGGGGGAGGCCCGGCGGGAAGGAAAAAAACGGGCGGCATACCGCCTGAAGGAGGAAACGGATGATGCAAATGTGGAAAAAGTGGATCGCGGTGGCGCTGGCCGCCGTGCTCGCGCTGGGCCTGTTGGGCTGCCAGCAGGACGGCGCGGACGACAACGTGCTGACCGTGGCGATGGAGTGCAGCTACGCGCCGTATAACTGGACGCAGCCGGACGACAGCAACGGCGCCGTGCCGATCAAGGACAGCGCGGACTACGCCTACGGCTACGACGTGATGATGGCCAAGTACCTGGCCGAGCAGATGGGCATGGAGCTGGAGATCGTCCGGCTCGACTGGGATTCGCTCGTGCCGGCGGTGCAGTCCGGCACGGTGGACTGCGTCATCGCGGGCCAGTCGATCACGGCCAAGCGGCTCCAGCAGGTGGACTTCACGACCCCGTATTACTACGCGTCGATCGTCGGCCTCGTGAAGGCGGACGGCCCGTACGCCGAGGCCGCGGGCATTTCCGACCTGGCGGGCGCCACGTGCACCTCGCAGCAGGCCACCGTGTGGTATGACACGTGCCTGCCGCAGATCGAGGACGCGGATATTCTGCCTGCGATGGAGTCCGCGCCGGCAATGCTGGTCGCGCTCGAATCCGGCCGGTGCGACCTGGTCGTGACCGACATGCCGACGGCGATGGCGGCCTGCGTGGCGTATCCGGACATGAAGCTGCTCGACTTCACCGGCACGGACGACGACTTTGCCGTGTCGGAAGAGGAGGTCAACATCGGCATCTCCGTGCAGAAGGGCAACGAGACGCTGCTGAACGCGCTCAACGAGGCGCTTGCCACGCTGACCACGGACGACTTTACCGCCATGATGAACGAGGCGATTTCGGTGCAGCCGCTCAGCGAGGGCTGATTTGCCGCGATTTGAGGAAAGGGGGCTCCGGCGGGAATGGGGAACAGACCGTCCTTTTGGGTGACCATCGCGCAACTCTGGAGCGAATACGGCCCGTCGTTTTTGCGCGGGGCGGGCATGACGATGCTCATCGCCGTCATCTCGACGGCGATCGGCTGCGTGATCGGCTTTTGCGTGGGGCTCGTGCAGACGATCCCCGCCGACCGGAAGGAGCAGCCGGTGCGCTATGCGCTCATGCGCGCGGTGCGCCTGGTGCTTGGCGCGTATGTGGAGGTGTTCCGCGGCACGCCGATGATGGTGCAGGCCATGTTCATCTACTACGGGCTGGCCATGCTGTGGGGCATCTATCTGCCCATGCTGCCGGCGGCGCTGCTGGTCGTGTCGGTCAACACCGGCGCGTATATGGCCGAGACCGTGCGCGGCGGCATCCTGTCCATCGACCCGGGCCAGACCGAGGGCGCCAAGGCGATCGGCATGACGCACGTGCAGACGATGCTCTACGTCGTGCTGCCGCAGGCGCTGCGCAACATCATGCCGCAGATCGGCAACAACCTGATCATCAACATCAAGGACACGTGCGTGCTGTCGGTCATCGGCACGGTGGAGCTGTTCTTCACGACCAACGGCGTGGCCGGCGCGGAATACACGTATTTCGAGGCGTTTACGATCACGATGGCGATCTACTTCGTGCTCACGTTCACGTGCTCGCGCATCCTGCGCTTCTTTGAAAACCGCATGGACGGCAGCGACACCTACGACCTCGCCACGACCGACACGCTGGCACACACCAGCGGCATGTACAGCTTCCATCGGCAGCGGCGCGCCGCCGGGGCGGACCAGAGCACGCGGGAGGGCAGATGACATGGAAGGACAGATCCTGGAGATTTCGCACCTGGGCAAGTCGTTCGGCAACAACCGCGTGCTGACGGACATCGACTTTTCCGTGTCGCGCGGGGACGTGACGTGCATCATCGGCGCGTCCGGCTCCGGCAAGAGCACGCTGCTGCGCTGCATCAACCTGCTCGAGCGGCCGAGCGAGGGGCACATCTACTACCACGGCGAGGACATCCTGCGCCGCGGCATGGACGCCGCGGCCTACCGCGCGCGCGTGGGCATGGTGTTCCAGAGCTTCAACCTGTTCAACAACATGAACGTGCTCGACAACTGCATGGTCGGCATGCGCCGCGTGCAGAAGCGGCCGGTGCCCTCTTTCGGACAGCGCCTTTCCCACGGCGCACAGTTCCCGGAGCGCGGGCCGGCAGAGAGCCGGGTCTTCCCCGCGGGGAAAGTGCGTGAAAAGTCCGGCGGGAGAAAGGAAAGGCAGTTCCGCCGCCCGGAGCAGAGCGTCCCTGTCCCGGAATCCCAGGCGCACCATTCCGCCGTCCCATTTCAGGTGGATGCGGACGGTTTTGCCCGCTTTCGCCGCCCGACTGAGAAGCCGGGCATATCCGGTCGAAAAAACCGTTTGCGTCAGCCGCTTTTCGGCCAGTACGCCGGCCGATTCCGGCGGGGTATAGCCAAGAATGAGAATGTCGGCGCGCGGGGAAAGCGCGCGCACGGCCAGCGCCTCCTGCAGGGTGGCCACGGCAAAATGACGGCATCCGGCGCGTGCAAAGGCCGGAACCGAAAGGGAAAGCCCGTGACCGTAGGCGTTTGCCTTCACCACGGCAATGACGCGGGCGGATGGATTGTTTTGGTGCGCCAGCGCCCGGAGAAGACCGAAATTCCGGGTCAGCGCATGGGTGTCAACCGTGGCGGTCACCCGCGCGGCAGGGCAGGGAAAGGACATATGTCACCTCATTCCGGCGGCGCACCGCCTTTTTCGTGTCCTTCCTTTGCCGGTTTCCCGGCTTTTGGGCCAGCTGCTGTTACCTTAGTATAGCACAATTTTTGTCCGTTTTCAAGCGGCATGGCGCATTTGGGCGCAAATTTGTGCATAAGATCAAAGGAAGGGGAGGAGATAGTATGCGGAAAATGGTGTTTTTCTTGTTGGTATGTCTGCTTTTGTTTTCGGGTTGTGCCGGCCGGCGGGATTTTCTGGAGCGGTTTGCCGCCGGGTATTGCGCGCAATTGGAAGGAACGCTTTACGATACGCCTTTTTCGGCCGAGGTCTCGTACCGCCCCGGCGAACCGTATCCGTATACGCTCTCATTCTATGCGCCCGAGACGCTTTCGGGCACGGTTTTGCGCCGCGCGCAGGACGGCACGCTCACTTTGTCTTCCGGGGAGCTGGAACTGCCGGTGCCCGAGGAGGCCTCGGCGGGGTTTTCCTCTCTTTTTAATCTTTTGCCGGTGTCGGGGCGCAGTGTCCGCGTGGAACGGACCAAAGAGGGCTATACCCGGGTGAAGGGAGAGGGCTTTTCGCTTTTGCTTCGTTCGGACGGCACGCCGATCTCGGCCGAAAACGGCGCGGCGAGCGCAAAAATCATTTCTTTTTCCGAAAATTAGTTTTTCTTCTTGACAAAGAAGTGGAAGTATGCTATATTAGTACCATATTCCAAGGAAATGCTCGGGATCGTCGAAAACCGGGCGTGGAGGAAGCTCTGGAGAATCTCGAAAAGAGTGCCGAAGGTGCAAGACGGTTTTGCCGTCGAATCTCTCAGGCCAAAGGACAGAGCAGGCATGGCTGTTTTATATGTCTGTTTTTTCTTTCATTTTCAGGGCTGCCTTCCCGGGCAGTCCTTTTTTGCTGGAGGAAATATGGACATTTTACTGAAGATTGTACAGACCGTCAACGCTTATCTGACCGACTATGTGCTGATCGCACTGCTGGTGGGCATCGGTCTTCTCTTTACCATCCGTACCCGGTTTGTGCAGGTGCGTTGTTTTGGCGAGGGGATGAGAGCCGTGTTCGGCAAGATTTCTCTGCGCGGCGGCAAACAGCGCGGCGGCATCAGTTCCTTTCAGGCACTGGCCGTGGCCGTGGCCGCACAGGTCGGCACCGGCAACATTGTGGGCGCGTGCGGCGCCATTCTGATCGGCGGCCCCGGCGCGATCTTCTGGATGTGGGTCATTGCCTTTTTCGGTATGGCCACCATTTATGCCGAGGCGGTGCTGGCGCAAAAGACCCGCGTGACCGATGCGGACGGCAATGTGCGCGGCGGCCCGGTCTATTACATACGGACGGCCTTTTCCGGTCGTTTCGGAAAATTTCTCGCGGGCTTTTTTGCGGTGGCCTGCATTGTGGCGCTCGGCTTTTTCGGCACCATGGTACAGTCCAATTCCATGGCGGAATCCATCAGCAACGCGGTGGGCAGTCCGCGCTATGAAACCGCCATTCGTGTGGCGGTGGGCGTTGCGGTGGCGGCGCTCTCGGCTTTCATTTTCCTGGGCGGACTGCATCGTCTGGCCGCCGCTACCGAAAAGATTGTGCCGGTGATGGCGGTGCTTTACCTCACGGGCGGGCTTGTTTTGATTCTTATCCGGATCCGCTACATCCCCGAAACGGTCGGCATGATCTTTAAATATGCCTTCCGGCCGGAGGCCATCATCGGCGGCGGCTTGGGCATGGCGCTTAAAAAAGCGGTCAGCCAGGGTGCCAAGCGCGGGCTCTTTTCCAACGAGGCCGGCATGGGCTCCACCCCGCACGCCCACGCGCTGGCTAAGGTCAAAGAACCGCACGAACAGGGCGTGGTGGCCATGATCGGCGTGTTTATCGATACCTTTGTGGTGCTGACCATGACCGCGCTGGTTGTGATTTCCGCGCTGTATGCCGGAAACGGCATTCTTTCGGGCGGCACGGCCGAGGGTGTGATGAAAACCAATATGGCACAGCTGGCTTTCGGGCGCGTGTTCGGCGGCCCGTTCGGCGGCATTTTCGTGGCGATCTGCCTTTTCTTCTTTGCATTCTCCACTATTTTAGGGTGGAACCTGTTCGGCAAACTCAATATCGGCTATCTTTTCCCGCGCCACCGCAAACTGGCCGAGAAGGTCTATGCGCTCATCGCCGTGGCCTTTGTGTTCCTTGGTTCGATCCTTTCAAACGATCTGGTGTGGGAATTGACCGACTTTTTCAACTACCTCATGGTCATCCCCAATGTGATCGCGCTGGTGGCGCTTTCCTCGTTGGTGGTATCGCTGACCAAAAAGAAAAAGCAAAAAGGGCAGGAAACCTCCGCCCCTGCCGAAGCCGAAAAAGAGACCGTATAAAAAGAAAAACGGGCGTTTGCCCGTTTTTCTTTTTGCTTTTCTCAGATATCCAGCAACCGGAAAATTCTTTTGTTCAGGATCATGGAGATAAGATCCAGCACCCAGACGATGGTGAAGCCGAACACCAGGCGGATGATGCCCGCAACGATCTTGCCCTCGGAGAAGCGGGTGAGAGCCCCGCAGATCCAGGAAGTGAAGGGAAAGATGGCCAGGAGCACACTGACGATATAACCCAGACCGAAGTAATCTTTTTTCTTTGCCATGATGAAATTTCCTTTCTTACATCGAGATATCTTATTTTATCATGAAAAAGGTCTCTTGTCAATCACAAAATGATATGCCGGCATAAAAAATGGCAGAACCCGTTTCCGGGTTCTGCTTTTTTGTGGGATTATTCTTTTTCTTTTTTCTCCGTCAGCTTTCCAAGGGTATAGCCGGAAAGCAGGGTTTTGAGATCAATGCCGGTGGATTCCTTCATGCCTTCCACAATCTGGTTGGCACTGCTCATCACATCCCGCACCACTTTGGTGGAGTTCCCCTCGCCGTACATCACAATCTTATCGGTGCGAGAGAGCGGTTCGGCCGCATTTTTCACCACTTCCGGCAGGGCGGCCAGGTACATTTCCAGCACCGAGGCTTCGCCCATTTTCTTTTGGGCTTCGGCCTTCTTTTCAATGGCTTCGGCTTCGGCCAGGCCCTTGGCGCGGATACCTTCCGCTTCCTGCTCCATAGCGTAGCGGGCGGCCTCTGCCTCCGCTTTCCTGGCTTCGGCGGCCTTAAGCGCTTCATATTGCTTGGCTTCGGCGTCGCGCTGGCGGCGGATGAGGTCGGCCTCGGCCTCTTTCTCGGACTGATACTTCATGGCGTCCGCCTGCTTGCGGATGTTGGCGTCCAGTTCGCGTTCCTTGATGGCAATGTCTTTGTCGGCCAGTTCCGCCTCTTTTTCGCGGCGGGCGATATCGGCCTCGGTCTTGGTGACTTCAATGATCTTTCGCTGCGTCTCCTGCTGGATGGAATAGGCCGCGTCCGCCTCTGCTTTTTTGGTGTCGGCGCGCACTTTCATGTCGGCCTGCTGGACAGCCAGCTCGGCATTCTGCTCGGCGATTTTCTTTTCGGCCTCCACCTTCACGGCATTGGCTTCCTGCTGAGCATTGGAGGTGGCAATGGCGATGTCGCGCTGGGCGTTCGCCTTGGCGATCTGGGCGTTCTTGCGGATCTGCTCCACATTGTCGATACCCATGTTCTCAATGGTTCCGGCGGCGTCCTTGAAGTTCTGAATGTTGAAGTTGACCACTTCAATACCCAGCTTCTGCATATCCGGCACCACATTTTCGGTGATTTTTTTGGCCACGCCCTGGCGGTCCTGCACCATTTCCTTCAGACCCACGGAACCGACGATCTCACGCATATTGCCTTCCAGCACCTGCGTCACCAGTCCGATCAGCTCCGCGCGGCTCATTCCCAGCAGCGCTTCGGCCGCCCGTTTGAGATATTCGGGGTCGGAAGAAATCTTGATGTTGGCCACGCCGTCCACCGTGACATTGATAAATTCGTTGGTCGGCACGGCTTCGCTGGTCTTGACGTCCACCTGCATCACGCGCAGAGAAAGGCGGTCCACCCGCTCAAAGAAAGGCACACGCCAACCGGCCTTGCCGATGAGAATCCGCTTTTTTCCCAGACCGGAGATGATGTAAGCGGTATCCGGCGGAGCCTTCAGGTAGCCGCCCACGCCGACCAGAATCAGCAAAAGCGCCACCGCGCCGATAATAGCAAAAACAACGGGCATGAAAAGATCCTCCTTAATTTTTGGTAATTTTATTATATCAGATTTTGGGAAAAAGTCAATGACAAAGAACATTATTTTGCACGATATTTTATCTGAGTATTGAAACGGGGCGAAAAATGTGATACAATAAGGCGCGGTCAAGTTTCCTTGAAAGGAGAACTCATGGAACCTATCATTGAGATTGAGCATCTTTATAAATCTTTCGGAGAAGTTCACGCGGTGTCGGATCTTTCTTTTCATGTGGAGAGGGGAGAGCTTTTTGCCTTTCTCGGGGTCAACGGCGCCGGAAAATCCACCACCATCTCCATCCTGTGCGGCCAGCTCGGAAAGGACAGCGGTGAGGTGCGGGTCTGCGGTGAAAGTGTGGAAAACAAAAACCGGAAAACCGCCCGCGCACTGGGCGTGGTGTTTCAGAATTCGGTGCTGGATGCGCCGCTTTCGGTGCGGGATAACCTGCTCAGCCGCGCGGCGCTTTACGGCATTTTCGGAAAAGAGGCCGAGGAGCGGATCGCGGAACTTTCAAAACTGCTGGATTTCGCGCCGCTGTTGTCCCGTCCGGTCGGAAAGCTGTCGGGCGGACAGCGTCGGCGGATCGACATTGCGCGGGCGCTCCTTCACCGCCCGAAAATTCTCATTCTGGACGAGCCGACCACCGGCCTTGACCCGCAGACCCGCAAACTCCTGTGGGATGTGGTGCGCGCTCTGCGTGAAAAAGAGGGTCTCACGGTGTTCCTCACCACGCACTATATGGAGGAGGCGGCCGACGCCGATGATGTCGTGATTCTTGACAGCGGCAAGATCGCGGCAAAAGGAACGCCCCTTTCCCTGAAAAACACCTATACGGGGGATTTTATCACCCTGTACGGGGCCGATCCCGACAAGATCCGGGCACTGGGATGCCCCACCGAGGAGATCCCCGGCGCACTGCGGATTGCTGTGCCGGATACGGCGGCGGCCACGGCGCTCATTGTGGCGCATCCGGCGCTTTTTACCGACTATGAAATTACCAAAGGAAAAATGGACGATGTGTTTTTGGCCGTCACCGGCAAAAAACTTTCGGGAGGTGGGGAACAATGAGAGAAATCTGCTACCTGACCCGGCGGAATATGAAGCTGTTTTTCAAGGATAAAGGTATGTTCTTTTCCTCGCTCATCACGCCGGTCATTCTGCTGGTGCTCTACAGCACCTTTCTTTCCGGGATTTATCGGGACAGCTTTGAAAGCTCGCTCCCGGCCGGCTTTTCCGTTGACAGGGCGCTCATCAACGCCACGGTCGGCGGCCAGCTCATTTCTTCCTTGCTGGCGGTCAGCTGTGTGACGGTGGCCTTTTGTTCCAATCTCCTCATGATTCAGGATAAGACCAGCGGCGCCATCCGGGATTTTACGGTCTCGCCGGTGCGCCGCTCGGCATTGGCCATCGCTTATTTTGCCGCGTCCGCACTGGTCACGCTGATCGTCAACTTCACGGCGCTGGCGGTATCTTTGATTTATCTGGCCGCCACCGGGTGGTTCCTTTCAGTCGGTGATGTCTTTTTGCTGTTGCTGGATGTGCTGCTTCTCACGCTCTTCGGCACGGCGCTTTCCTCCTGCGTGAATTTCCCGCTTTCCACCAACGGGCAGGCCTCGGCCGTCGGCACCATCGTCAGCGCCGGATACGGCTTCATCTGCGGCGCATATATGCCGATCTCCAGTTTTTCCACCGGTCTTCAGCGGGCGCTTTCCTTCCTGCCGGGCACGTATGGTACCAGTCTTCTTCGCAACCACGCGCTGGCCGGCGTATACCGCCAAATGAGTGAAATCGGCTTTCCGGACGAAGTGATATCGGGTATTAAAACTTCGATTGACTGCAACATTTCCTTTTTTGGTCATTCGGTTGATATCGGTGTCATGTATCTGATTCTGGTGCTTTCCATTATTTTCTTGGTGGGTCTTTATGTCATCCTCAACCGCTTTTGTCATTTCAAAAAATCATAAAAGGAGAACAGTATGCTTTCTATTCGACATTTGACCAAAGAATACGGCAACAAAAAGGCCGTGGACGATCTCTGCCTTGAGATTGCCGCCGGCGAGATCTACGGCTTTATCGGCCACAACGGGGCGGGAAAAACCACCACGCTGAAGGCAGTGGCCGGTATTCTGAAATTTGACGGGGGAGAGATCCGGGTGGACGGCATTGATATCGTGGCCGATCCCGTGGGTGCCAAGCGGAAAATGGCCTACATTCCCGACAACCCCGATCTTTACGAGTTCATGACGGGCGAAAAATTTCTGCAGTTCATTGCCGACATTTTCGGCATCAGCGCCGCCGACCGGGCACAGCGCATTTCGCATTATGCCGGGCTTTTCGGCCTCACGGCCGATCTCGGCGCGCCGATCGCCACCTATTCGCACGGCATGAAGCAGAAATTGGCCATCATTTCGGCCTTCCTTCACCAGCCGAAGCTGATCCTGCTGGATGAGCCCTTTGTGGGCTTGGATCCGAAGGCCGCCTTCCTTCTCAAGGGGCTCATGCGGGAGTTTTGTCAGGCCGGCGGCGCCATTTTCTTCTCCACCCATGTGCTGGAAGTGGCCGAAAAGCTCTGCGACAAAGTGGCCATTATCAAGGGCGGCCGCCTCATCCGTTCGGGCACCATGGAAGAGGTGCGCGGGGACGATAGCCTGGAGGAGGTATTCCTTGAACTGGAGGACGAGTCATGCTGAAGGTTCTTCTGCGCCGGCAGATGACCGAGATCTTCCGGAGTTATTTTTACGATGCCAAAAAGAACCGCAGGCGTTCTCCCACGCAGACGGTGCTGTTCCTGTTGTTGTTTACGGTGCTGATAGGGCTGGTCTGCTTCCAGTTCGGCGGGATGGCGTGGCTGCTGGGCTCTGCTTCCGCGGCGGCCGGGGCCGGGTTCTTTTATTTCCTCATTTTTTCGTTGCTGGCGGTGGTGCTCGGCACCTTCGGCAGTGTTTTCAACACTTACAGCGGCCTTTATCTTTCCAAGGATAACGATCTGCTCCTTTCGTTGCCGATCCCGGTGTCTGTCATCATGATCTCCCGGTTGCTCGGCGTTTATCTGATGGGCGTCCTGTATGCGGCCGCGGTCATGGCGCCCGCCATTTTGATGTATCAGATCACCGGCGGCTTTTCGTTGTCGGCGCTTCTGGGTTCGCTTTGGCTTTTCATATTGGTCACGCTTCTGGTTTTCATCCTTTCCTGCGGGCTGGGATATCTGGTGGCATTGCTCTCCAGAAGGCTGAAAAACAAGAGCTTTTTTGTGGTGCTTTTGTCGCTTCTTTTTATCGGGATCTATTTTTTCGCGGTTTCCAAAATGCAGACTTTTCTCCTGAAGCTGGCCGAACAGACCGGTGAGATTGCCGCGAAAGTCAAGGCGTCCGCCTACCCGCTCTATCTTTTCGGGCGCGTGGGAGAAGGGGATCTTCTGGCGGCGTTGCTTTACACGCTGGTCGTCTGCGCGTTGCTCTTTCTCACGCTGTGGCTCATTTCCCGCAGTTTCCTTGCCATTGCCACCACGCCGCAGGCACACGCCCGTGCCGGAGCCGTGAAAAGGGAAGACCGTGCCGGCAGTGTGCCGGGCGCGCTTTTCAGAAAGGAAGTGGGGCGCTTCCTCGGAAGCCCCATTTATATCCTCAACTGCGGCCTCGGCGTGCTCCTTTTACCGATCGCGGGCGTTTTTTTGCTCATCAGGGGGTCTGCCCTGGCCGCGGGATGGGAGAGCATCATGGGAGAGGGCGCGGGCGGTCTTCAGGCGTTGGCGTGCGCGGCCGTCTGTATGATGGCCACCATGATCGATACGGCCGCGCCGTCGGTCTCGCTGGAGGGCAAGAACCTCTGGCTGGTACAGTCTTTGCCGGTCCGGCCCTTCGCGGTGCTTCGCGCCAAGCTCCGCCTTCAGCTTGTGCTGTCCGCCGTTCCGGCGCTGTTTGTCGCGGTCGTTTCCGCGGCCGTGTTCCCCGGATCGATCCCGGAGCGGTTGCTCTCGGTGGTGCTCTCGCTCCTTTGCGTCACGCTTTTCGCGCTTTTTGATCTGTGGGTCGGGCTTTTGCGTGCCAATCTTACCTATACCAATGAGATCGTGCCCATCAAACAGAGCATGGCCGTGTTCCTTGCGCTTTTCGGCGGCTGGGGTTATGCGCTTTTACTGGCGGGCGGCTATTTCCTCTTGGCGCGGTTTATTTCGCAAACACTCTATCTGTGCCTTTTCTCCCTGTTCACCGCCGGGCTTTCCTTTGTCCTTTACCGGTGGCTGAAAACAAAAGGCGCCATTCACTTTTCCAACCTTTAAAAAAAGAAAAAACGTGCGTGTCCGCACGGTAAAAAAGCCCGCGGCGTTCGCCGCGGGCTTTTTCCGTCTGACAAAAAACATCCGCTTGCCGCGTGTTTGAAGGATCCGATGGCTTGTGCGCCTGTGCAAAAAACGGGGGGATATTGATGATTCTTTTGATCGGTCGTCACGGCGTTTGCGCCGGCGGCTCAGCGAAAGCAGGAGCCGCCGAGAAATTCACGCAGGATAGAGGAGCCGGGGATGGCCGATTCGTCCTCAAGAGGGACAAAATAGGAAAGATATTCGCACAGCCGCTCGGCCGCCAGGCGTTGCGGGTGCCCCTGCGGAACCGCCATCAGCGCGGGGAGCGCCTGCTTGCGGATGACGCACAGCTCATACCAAAGGAAGGAATTGAACACAAAATCCGCGCCCTCCTGGGTGGGATAGATCCATTTGAACTCGCCCGCGCGCACCGACTGCCACATGGTCAGCGTGTTTTCCGCCGGACTGTTGCGGAACTTCATGTCGCGGATGAGCCGCCGGAGGAGCCGCAGATCGGTGGTGCTCAGCGGGGTGTGGCAGTCCAGGTTCAGCTGTGCCTGCGGCGCGATATAGATTTTGTATTTCTGATGCCGCGAGATGGATTCGGTCAGCCTTTCGTTCAGGGCGTGGATGCCCTCGATCATGATGGGGCTTTGCGCGTCGGCGCGCACGGTGGGGCCTTCCTCGCGGCGGCGGGTCTGAAAATTGAAATAGGGGAGCGTCACCGGGTCGCCCGCAATGAGGGCAAACATATCGCGGTTAAAGCGCTCGGTGTCCAGACAGCAAAGGTCCTCCAGGTCCAGGTGCGCCTCGTCCCGCCCCTGAATCCGGCAGATCTCCTCTTTTTCGCGGTAATAATTGTCCAGCGAGATCATCACCGGGGTCATGCCGCGTGAAAGGAGCTCCACGCGGAGACGGTGGCAGAAGGTGGTTTTGCCGCTGGAGCTGGGGCCCGCAATGGCCACCAGCCGGATATTGGCGGCGTTTTTCCCGCCCCCCGCGATCTGCTCGCCCAGTTGAGCCAGCTGATCCGTGTGCCGCGCCTCGCACATCAGAATAAAGTCGGTGGGGTTGGTCCGGGCGGCGCGGTTGATGCCCGGCACACCGGAAAGCCCCGTGCGCCCGGCAAAGCGCGTGGCCTCGTAAAGCGAGCGGGCATAGGTGTTCTCCTCGGTAAAGTCCGGCATCCCGCCCGAGAGCTCATAGCGGGGATATTGCAGGATCAGCCCCGGTGAAAAGGGCATGAGGCGATAGGAAGAAAGGCATCCCGTGCCCGGCGCCATCAGGGTGTGCAGATCGTCGGTATAGCCGTCACAGCGATAAAGGTGCAGTCGGTTTTCCGGCCGCATGGCAAGCAGTTCAAGCTGGTCGTCCCGGCCGGCCGCCCGGAAGAAATTTTCCGCCTCCTCCCGCGTCATGCTGACGCGCTCAATCGGCAGATTGGCCGCCACCAACCTTTCCATTTCGGCGCGCAGGGCGGGTACGGCGTCAAACATATTAAAGTCGGGCGTGAGCGCCTCGCAATAGACCGCGCGCGACACATGATAGGAAAACTGCACCCGTACCCCGGGGTAAAGCCGGTGAAAGGCCACCAACAGCAAAAAGCGCAGGGTCGCTTCATAGGCTTTGCAGGCCTCCTTGTTCTTCACGCCCAGCAAATAGACCGAGCGGCCGTCGTCCCGCGCCGAGAGACGATAGCCCAATTCCTTCACGCCGCGCGAAAGGCGGCACAGGATATATTTTTTCTGTTCGGTGGGGGAGAGCAGGTCATACACCCGGTCGCCGGGGTTGAAACGGACGCGCCGTCCGCTGAGCTTGATTTCCATCGTTTGCCGCCTTTCTTTTTGGGTTTTGTTCATTGATTATACCATAAAACCGGGCATTTTGCAAGAGGCCGCGCGGATTCCCTCACGCTTTCTCTTGACAGTATGCCCTTTGGTGTGGTAATATATTAAATATTATAACGAAGAAGTGTCCGGCCGGTGACGGCGCGGTGAGAAAAGGACAAAAAAAGATGAGAATTGTGGTAAAAGTGGGGTCCTCGACCCTGACGCATACAAACGGGCATTTGCGCATCCGCACGGCCGAAACGCTGTGCCGCGCGCTGTGCGATCTTAAAAACAGCGGCAACGAGGTGGTGCTGGTCTCCTCCGGCGCCATCAGCATGGGGGTGGGCAAGCTGGGGCTTTCCGCGCGCCCCCACGATATGCCGGGCAAGCAGGCGGCCGCGGCCGTCGGACAGTGCGAGCTGATGTATGCCTATGACAAGCTTTTCACCGAATACGCGCAGTGTGTGGCGCAGATTCTGCTCACCGGCGAGGATCTGCAGCACGCCGACCGGTGCGAAAACTTCCGCAACACCGTCACGCGCCTTCTTTCGCTCTCGGTATTGCCCATCATCAACGAGAATGATACGGTTTCCACCGATGAGATTGCCGTGGGCGACAACGACAGCCTCGCGGCGATCGTGGCGGCCAATCTGTCGGCCGATCTGCTGGTGCTCCTTTCGGATATCGACGGGCTCTATACCGCCGATCCGCACAAGGACGCCGGGGCGCGCTTTGTCCCCGTGGTAGAGGAGATCACGCCCGAAATCCGGCAAATGGCCGGCGGCGCGGGCAGTGCGATGGGCACGGGCGGGATGCAGACCAAGCTCCGCGCGGCCGAGATTGCCACCGCCGCCGGATGCGACATGATCATTATGAACGGGGAGGATCCGCGCAGGCTTTATGACTTGCAGACCGACCGCGCGCCGGGCACCCGGTTCCTTGCCGCCCGGCCGGAAAAAGGAGAAAAGAAATGAGAACGACTGCAGCGATCATCGACGCGGCCGTGGCCGCGAAAGCCGGCTTTTTTGCCGATGAAAAAAAGAAAAACGAGGCGCTTTTCAGTATGGCCGACTGCCTGTGCGCGGCCGAAAAGGAGATCCTTGAGGCCAACCGCGCCGACGTGACGGCCGCGCAAGGGAAAATCTCCGCCGTGATGATCGACCGCCTCACCCTCACGCCGGCGCGGATTGCGGACATGGCCGAGGGCATCCGCGCCGTGGCCGCTCTGCCCGACCCGGTGGGTCAGGTGCTCTCCGAGGTGAAAAGACCCAACGGATTGCTCATCCGGAAGGTGCGCGTGCCGCTGGGCGT
>ERZ779888.2610-NODE-2610-length-14488-cov-3.687522_pt1 | contig 14488 bp, 7 predicted proteins | sample MGYA00511245_ERZ779888 | MGnify/ENA primary metagenome ERZ779888 (study PRJEB29588, sample SAMEA2155255) | human gut metagenome | biome: human gut; feature: human-associated habitat; material: faeces | place: Denmark | collected 2008/2010 ... | reverse complement strand
CTCACGGCTATTGCCCATGAGGCTGGCATCGACCTGCCGGCACCGCTGTTCGATGAGATTTCGCGCCGCACGCCGTACATCACGAAGCTCAGCCCGGCCGGCAAGCATCATATGACGGACCTCAATGAGGCCGGCGGCATTCCGGCTGTCATGCATGAGCTCTCCAAGAAGGGCCTGATTCATCTCGACGCCCTGACGATTACGGGCACGGTCGGCGACCGCATCAAGAACGCCGAAGTCCTCGACCGCAATGTCATTCACAGCGTCGACGACCCGTACCGCAAAGAAGGCGGCATCGCCATCCTCAAGGGCAACCTCGCACCGGATTACGCCGTTGTCAAGGCTTCGGCCGTTGCTCCTGACATGCTGACGTACACGGGCAAAGCAAAATGCTACAACTCTGAGACGGAAGCCTGCGATGCCATCATGGCCGGCGATATCCATGACGGCGACGTTGTCGTCATCCGCTACGAAGGTCCAAAAGGCGGCCCAGGCATGCAGGAAATGCTCAACCCGACGGCAGTCATCACGGGCCGCGGCCTCAAAGTCGGCCTGATCACCGACGGCCGTTTCAGCGGTGCCAGCCAGGGTGCCTGCGTCGGCCACATCTCGCCGGAAGCCATGGAGGGCGGCCCAATCGCTCTCATCGAAGACGGCGATGAAATCACCATCGACATCCCGAACCGCAGCCTGACGCTCGCCGTCAGCGATGAAGAACTCGCGAAACGCAAGGCCAACTGGAAGAAGCCAGAGCCGAAAATCAAGACCGGCTACCTCTCCCGCTACGCCAAACTCACGACGTCCGCCAGCACGGGTGCCGTACTCAAATAAAATATAGACGCCAGTTAAAAGCTGCATGGGCATTTTGCTCATGCAGCTTTTTTGTGTCTGAAAGAGCTCTTTATTAATGAAGGAAAATGAAACAGCAGCGACAGTGAGATGTTTTTTGTATGAAAAAATTTGCCATGCCGGCAAAAACTTTTTGACGAAAACCGAGTGAATAAAACGATATGATTATTTATAACAAAATAAGTATAAAAATATAAAACAAAATGATATTTATAATAATGAAATACAGATGACGATAGATTCACTTATTACGGAATGTTGGGTTCTCAATCGAAAAAAAACAGAATGAAATGAAAAAAGATGACCTGCTGCCCTTAGGACAAGGTCATTTTTTTCTTGACAGAGATTTTTAAACGTCCCAATTACGGCAACACATTCTGATTTGACCCTGCTGCGAGATGAGGTCATATGATTAGGTTAGTATTAAAGGCTAACAAAGATTTAATATTGTAGGGGGGAACCATCAGATGAACAAGATATATAAAGTCATCTATAGTAAAGTCAAACAATGTTATATTGTCGTCTCGGAGCTGGCCAAAAGCCACGTCAAAAGCGCCCACGGCAGCAACGGTCAGCAGAAAGCAGCCTTGACGGCAGCCGTGTTGCTGGCCTTGGGAGCTTTCTCGTTTGTAGGGATGCCAGTGGTGCAGGCCGACGGCACTGAAAGTTTACGAAATAACGATTTTGTAGGAGCTAATGATCAATATTGGTATTATGATGAAAACGATAAAGAATGGAAAACATATCAATATAAATTGACTAGTGCCTTTAATAACCGTGCACGAGGCAAATTACCTAACTATCAGGGCGGTGGTGCAAAGTCACCGGGCGCCATCACTGCAGGTTTATATGCACAGGCAGGACAGCAGACCGTTACCATTGGTGACCGCAATGCTGGTGCATCAAGAGGCAGTGTATTTATCGGTGAACATAGCGGGTATGATGATGGAGCTAGTAATACGGCAAAGGGAGAAAGTAATAATTATGTCACTTCTGTTGGCTTCCAGTCGGATGCGACTGGCTGGGGCTCTATTGCCATTGGCTCCAATGCAATAGCTGAAAATTCAAATATGACGAGCGACAGCGTAACAGAAGTAGGGAATTACAATACTACCGGCACAGTACGTGACGATACTTATAGCATAGAAGCAAAGCCGGCAATCGAGGGAGCTTCTGTCGCTTTAGGCTATAACGCTCATTCCAAAGATGGGAACATCGCCATCGGTGCCAATTCAGAGGCTACATCTACAGATAGTGCTGGTTCTTATCTTTCCGTAGGTAATAAAAATCTTAAACGTCGCATCACCAATGTCGCTCAAGGTACCGATAACTCCGATGTTGTTACCGTTGGTCAAATGAATGACGCTATTAAACAAGCTGATAATTTGAACGTCAATGCCGGTTGGGGCATCAACGTTGCTGATGAAAAAGACACGACCGGAAAGGTAACTAAAAATGTCATCAGCCTGAAACACAATCTTGGCACGGGGTACAACGATGCCGAGGCTAACGGCATGATTATCGGCGGTCTGGTTGAAGACAGAGATTCTGCAAAACAGTACGGTGCTGCTGATGCAAATTCCGTTGTCGTTGGTGCTGGTAAAGCCTTGGCATCCGGCAAGAGCAGTGTCGTTGTCGGTGGATTGGACAATGTTGCTTCTGGCGCTACGTCTGTAGTCGTCGGCGGTGATAACAATAATGCAGCAGGAAATCAGTCTGCTGTATTCGGTGGACGTAATAACACGGCTGGTGGTATTGCTTCTACAGCCGGAGGCGGTATCATGAATGTTGCCAATGGTCAGCAGGCTGTTGCTCTTGGTGGTGCATACAACTATGCATTGGGGACTTCTTCAACCGCCATCGGCGGAACGGGCGGCAATGGTATGTATGGTTACAGTACTAGTGTAAATGGTAACTACTCAGTTAGTCTGGCTGGTGGTTCTACCGGTACTGATGCGTTAAATGGCTTAGCGGCAGGTAATCGGTCCGTTGTCACAACAGCTAATGGTACAGCCGTTGGCTATCAGGCCACAACTGATCAAGAAGGCACGATTGCGTTTGGCCATGATGCTGGAGATGTATCTGGTTATGCTGTCACATGGAAACAGCGGACCGATGGCAAGACAAATGCAGACCATACAACCAACGATTATACGCAGGTTCCCGATTCTGTAACTCCTACGACATATCAAGATGCTTACTACAACCGCCTTGTCAAAGTCGCCGACGGCCAGGATGACCACGATGTCGTCGTCATGGAACAGCTGAAGCAGTATGCTGAAAAAGATGCATCAAATCTCGGCAACAACATCAAGGTCTACAAGACAGATGGAAAGGGCAACGTGCAGCTTGATAAAGATAAAAACCCTGTCGAGGATACAGGCGCCACGACAACGGCTCAGAAGAACAGCAAAGACGACTGGGGCAAGGCTCTTGGCGCAGGCACGTTAACTGCTGCTACCGCTAAAGAGTCCGACCAGCTGGTAACGGGCAAGACGCTGTACAACTATGATAAGCCAACCGGTTCGACGAATTATGTTAATGCCAACAATACGACTGGCCAGAACCTGAGTGCTCTTGATGCACAGGTCAAATCCAATGCTGACACGCTGAATGATAAGACTCATAACATCAAGTACTATTCGGTATCTGATAATGCACCTACGCTTGGATTTGACAGCTATAGCAATGCAGGTAATGACGGTGCTAAAGGCAAGGGCAGCCTGGCCGCAGGTTTTGTTACGCATGCAGACGGCATTGCTTCGACCGTTGTCGGCTCGTACTCTGGCGTCATGAATAAGGGCACTGCTTTGGGACCTTGGGGACTTGATTATCGTGGGGCTACTGCTGTTTCTTTGGGTACTGTCAACGTTAACAACAATACAGATACAAGCAAGACTTACAGCGGTGTAGCTAACAGTATTGTCGGCCAGGCCAATATGACGACGAACTCTAACGCTGCCATCATCTATGGTGCAGGCAACACCGTTACGAATTCCTACCGTCCGATTGCTGAAGATAAAGCTTCGGCTATCTTTAAAAATGTATCCGATCCGACAAAACTCGGTAAGGCTATGCAGGATGCTGTCAAGGAAAGCGGCGGACAGGTCATGGTCATGGGCGGCGGCAATAACGTCGAAAGTGCCTATATGAGCCAGGTTGTCGGTGTCGGAAATACCGTCAAAGGCAATCAGGTGAAGAACGATAAGGGCGAATGGGCTACTGATACTTCCACTGATACTTCCAATACTGCCATTCAGGATTATGATCCTGAAAAGTCTTCGCAGTACAACTACGTCGATGGCTTCAACAATGAGGTTATTAACGGCAAGCATGATTATATCATCGGCGCCAATAATAAACTTGATGGGGACAGCTACGACGACAACAATGCCAAGCCCATTAAGAGGTCCAATAAGTCTAATGTCGTCATTGGTGATAATCATGTACTGACTGGCAAAAAGAACAATGTAATCATCGGTTCTGCTGATACTGAAGGTACGTTAACCAGAGCTTCCGATGCCGTCATCATTGGTCATAAAGCCAATGCAACCAGCGACACTGGCGCTGACAATGCAGTTGCTATTGGCCTTTCTGCTACGGCTGGTGGCGGCAATGCCGTAACAATTGGTGTGAATACCTCGGCAGGAGATAACAGTATTACCATCGGCTCTGAATCCCATGCAATTTCCGGAAGCAATATTGCCATCGGTAGATCTGCTCAGGTTTATGGATACGAAGTTACTAATGCTGTTGCCCTTGGACAGGAGGCCAATGCACAGGTTGCTGATGGCGTAGCTATCGGCAGCGGATCTGAAGCTACTGTAGCAGGTAAGACAACTGAAGGATATGATCCTGCTACCGGTCAGAATTCAACAGAGACTACTGCTACTTGGCAGGCCACCAAAGCAGCTGTATCCATCGGTAAAGCAGATGGCACAGTAACCCGCCAGATCAACGGCGTAGCCGCAGGTACAAACGACACCGATGCCGTCAACGTCGCACAGCTGAAATCTTTGCAGTCTGGTCTGACGAGTAATTTGACAAACACGGGCCTGAAATTTGCTGCTAACTCTGGTAATGAATACACTGCTAAACTGGGCACTACAGTGAAAGTTCTGGGCACTGCCAAGAAAGAGGGCCATGAATACACAGCTGATAATCTGACTACGGAGATCGATGAAAAAGGCAACATCACCATCCTCATGGATAAGAATGTGTCTGCCGAGAAGATTGCTGTAAACGGCAAGGATGGAGAAAAGGGTAAGCCGGGTACTGCTGGCAGCATCGGCATCAGTGGCCAGGATGGTAAAGCTGGTGTCGGCATCGATGGCAAGGATGGCATCTCCATCAAGGGCCAGAATGGCAAGGATGGTGTGACCATCAAAGGCATCGATGGTGTCGATGGCGTAGATGGAGCCGAAGGTCATATCGGACTGAATGGTAAGGACGGCATGACAGACATCTTCACTACGGCAGGAACACCGGGCCTTGATGGTAAAGACGGTGAGACCATGACACGCATTGTGTATAAGGATCCAAAAGGAACCGAACACGAAGCGGCAACCCTTGATGATGGCCTGAAGTTCAAGGGTGATGATGGAAAAGAAATTGCCAAGAAGCTGAACAACACTCTCGATATCATCGGCGGTGCGAAGGGCGACCTGACAGAAGGCAACATCGGCGTCAACAACGACAGCGGCAAGCTGAAAGTCCAGCTGGCAAAAGATCTGAAGGGCATCACGTCCATCAGCAACCAGAAGACTACTAAAGTTGGCGGTAAAGACGTGACCACCGGCGCTAAGGTTACCCTTGGTGCTGATGGCAGTGTTGATGTCAATGGTGGCAAGATCACCCATGTAGGTAGTGGTGCAGACGCATCCGGCAACTACACAACTACAACGAATGCTGCTAACATCGGTGATGTACAGAAAATTGTCAAAGATGCTGTTGATAGTGCAGCTGATACTACCAACAAGGCATTGGCAGGCAAAGCCAACGTCGATGCCTCTAATATCGGTGCTAATCTGAAAGGTGAAGATGGCAAGACTCCGGCAACCGAAGCAGAAAAGACCAAGAATGAAAATGCTTGGGGCAGTGCTATCGGTACTGGCAAAATCGAAGCCAATAATGGCCAACTGGTTACCGGCAAGACTGTCTATGAGTACAACAAGCCTGTTGCAGAGGATGGCAAGACGCTGAATTATGTTTCTGAAGGTAAAACAACCGGTCAGAACTTAGGTGCCCTCGATGCACAGGTCAAGAACAATGCTGATGCCATCAAGAAAAACAGCGAATCCATCCAGAATATTACCAATAACGTGAAGAACCTCAGTGACAATGCAGTTCAGTATGACAAAGACTCCAATAAGACGAAAGTCACGCTGGGCGGTGACGGCGGCACGACCATCACCAACGTCAAGGATGGTGCTCTGAGCGATAGCAGCTCGGATGCCGTCAATGGCAAGCAGCTCTACAACGAACAGAAAGCTCGTGAAGCGGCTGACAAGGACATTACTGAAAAGGTGACGAACAACACCAATGAAATTACCAAGATTAAGAATGGTGATTTCACGGATGCTAGCAAGACAGCTATCCATAATATTGCCAAGGATGCTGTCAAAGTTGTCGATGGCAAGAATACGAAGGTCACTACGGTCGATGGCACGGATACGACTCCGACGACGTATGCCGTCAATGTCGAAGGCACGGGCAAGGTCGCTTCTGGCGATACGGGCCTGATCTCCGGCGGCACGCTCTACAATGAAGTTCATGTCACAACGGATGGCTCTTACATCAAGGGCAGCCAAACTGTCGGCCAGAACCTGTCTGCTCTGGATTCCGGCCTCAAGACGACGAGCGACCTCATCCACACGAATACTAAAGGTGACACCATTCAGATTGGTGGCAATAGCACGGCTACGAAGATTGATGTCAGCGGCGAGGACGCAAAGGGCAACAAGACAGGCCGCGTGATCACGGGTGTTGTCAGCGATGCAAGCGACCCGAACAGCGCGGCGAATGTGGGCTATGTCAATGGCATCACATCGGCCAGCAATGAGCAGATCTACCGCGATATGAACATGCAGTACAACCACGTCGAGAACGACATCAGCCGTGCGGCGGCGGGCAGCAATGCCCTGGCAGCACTGCATCCGATGCAGGAGTTCGATCCGGACGACAAAGCTCAGTACGCTCTCGGCTACGGCCATTACCGCAACTCGAATGCCGGCGCGGTCGGCGTGTTCTACCAGCCGGATGAGAACAGCCTGTTCAGTCTCGGTGCTTCGTTTGGCAATGGCGATGCCGGCATCAACGCGGGCGTGACGTTCAAGTTCGGCCCGGGCGGCTCGGGTCACCATGCGCTGACGAAGACGCAGATGGCCAAGGTCATCGACGCACAGTCGAAGGAGATTGACGCACTCAAGAAGGACAATGCCGACAAGGATAAACGCATCGATGCTCTTGAGCAGAAAGTCAATGAGATTCTGGCCAAAGTCGAGAAAGACAAGGCTTGAGTCTGCTGGACACGAGGCAAACGCATCGTATCTATTATAGGGAAGTGAATTTATATGACAGCAACGCGAAAAGTCCATATCTGGTCCACGCGTCTCAAAGAGCTGCGCATCCAGAACAACTTGTCGCAGGCCGAGGTTGCCAAAGTCATTCAGTGCAGTCAGGTCGCGTACGGCATGTATGAACTCGGCAAACGCAAAATTCCCATTGATAAGCTGGTCGTTCTGGCGAAATACTACCATGTTTCGCTCGACTATCTGGCGGGGCTTTGCGACAATGTCGGTGGCTTAACCGCAAATATGTGATAAGAAGAAGTATTAACTTTTTGATGAAAGACACCGCCTGCCCTCAGTCAGAGACCCGCAGGCGGTGTTTTTATTTTGTTGTACAATCTTATTGGGTATATAGATGAAGCACCACAGGAAGGAGGCTATGCCTTGAATCGGGTATATAAAGTAATTTTTTAGATAACATCAATCAAAAAGTCATGCAAATATCCTTTTTGCATGGCTTTTTTGTGATTTTGTAATAGATGTGTTATAATGGCCTAATGTCAGGATAATACATTTTGTGATAACTTCTCTATAGAAAACATGTTAGATATCAATATGTTTTACGTGTGAAAATAAAAAACACGGCAGATATCATCAATTTTCATGAATCTCCACCAATATAAATTTATTTATAGCAAATAGCAGATAAAAGTATAAATGTATCGCTGGTGGGTGTCATATGGGGGCGATGAAAGAAATCAGAGAAATGTATGAATCTAGGGAAGGAAAAAGAAGAGAAGGTCATGAATATGTTGGCAATGTACTACCGTGTGTCCATGGATTATATGACGGGACTCACGGATCAATGCTGAAAATGTCGGGAATAATCAGTGGAGTAAAGATACATTATGGCCAGTACAAGGGGAGGAAATATTTATGAAGAACAACCGTCTGTCTATCGGCCAGATGGCAAAATTGAATCATACGACTTTGGCAACGCTGCGTCTCTATGACAGGATGGGCCTTTTGTCACCGGCTTACGTCAATCCGGAGACGGGCTACCGCTTTTACGATGTCCGCTAGTGTGCGACGTTTCAGCTGATTCAGAACAACAAGAACCTCCACATGAGTCTCAAGGACATCAAATCCATCCTCGACAAGAGTGACGTTCATTATATGCTGGACCTTTACGATGGCAAACTGGCCGAGCTCGAAAAAGAAAAGAGAGCACTGGAAATCAAGGTGAATACGCTGAAGAAAATCATTGAATGGACGGATTTTTATCAGCACCGTCCGCCGGTGGATACGTATTCTCTGGCTTATCTGCCGAAACGCTACATCTATACCAAGCCCGCCGACCGTGATTATTTCCGCGAGGACTTTGGCAGTTTCATCTACGGCATCTCGTACTTGGAAGCGCATCTGTGCCAGGAGAATCTCCCGCAGATTTGCCTGTATACCTCGTTCGTATCGATGGAAAAAGAAAATTTCCTGCAAAAGAATTATCAGGCCAGTGAAATCGGCGTGCAGGTCGGGGAAGAGGAACAGCATCATGCGGGCGTACAGGTCGAGGCAAGCGGCACATTTGCCTGTGCCTACTTCGACGACTTCTCCCGCGTACATGAGTATCTTGACCATCTCTATAAGTACTGCAGGGAAAACACCTATAAAGTCATCGGCGACGTACAATGCCAGCTCATCGGCGCTACCGACGCCCACGACTTCCGCAAAACCGCAGAATTCATGTGCCTGCAGGTTCCGGTGAAAACACAGAATGGTATACAGTAAGAGCTAGATGTATATCTTGCGAAGCAAATTGATTTTGCAGCTGTCAGGCGAGGCAAAGCTGTATTCCTTGATTATGTGGTGCGATCGTAAAGTCCAACTGAAAAATTATAAATTGCCCGATGTTCAATCGTTATATAGTTGATTCGCTGTATAACGATTTTTTATATCATGATTCTATAGCTATTGTGATAAAACATTTTATTTTATAAAAGGATAGCAAAATCTTATCATCATCATAGTAAAATATGGATGAAGTGTGAAGTATGGAAAAAACCGATGGTACTATCGGTTTAGGCGGCTTTTCTTTGGCCTGAAATCGTTTATGATGAAAGTATCGTAATCAATCAGGAGGCATACGAAATGGAGAGAAGAGCGGTTCTTTTGGATTTGAAGGACAATGTCGCGACATGTACGGGCGAGGTTCGGAAGGGCGACATGGTTGTGGCTGTGGGCGATGAGAAGGTCGAGGTCACTGCAGCTGAGGACATCCCGATTTGGCATAAGATTGCGCTGAAGCCAATCCAAAAAGGCGAGGCTGTCATCAAGTACGGCGAGATGATTGGCGAGGCTGATAGAGATATCGCAAAAGGCGGCTGGGTGTCGCATGAAAATATCCACAGTGTGCCGCGCGATTATGCGAGTGAGTATATCTTGAAAGGGGATGCCTGAGATGGAGTTTTATGGGTATCGAAGAAAAGAGGGCCGTCCGGGCATCCGCAATCACGTTCTGCTGCTGCCGACCTGTGCCTGTGCCAGTGAGAGCTGCCGCATTGCTGCTTCGCAGGTGCGCGGGGCGGTCAGCATCGTCTTTAACACGGGCTGCAGCGATGTCGCGGCCAACACGGCCATGAGTCAGAAGGTCCTGACGGGCTTTGCGCTGCATCCGAATGTTTACGGCGTGGTCATCATCGGCCTTGGCTGCGAGACGGTGCCGCATGCGAAACTGCGTGAGAAAATCCAGGCGCAGACGTCAAAGCCCGTGGTGTCGTTTGGCATTCAGGAAGAAGGCGGCACGCTCAAGACGATTGAAAAGGCCGTGCGGGCGGCACGGGAGATGGCCGCGGAAGCCGGCATGCAGCAGAAAGAACGCTTTGACATATCCGAGCTTTTGATGGGCATCGAGTGCGGCGGCAGTGACGCGACTTCGGGCATTGCCTCAAATCCGGCCGTGGGCAACCTCAGCGACCGCCTTGTCGACCTCGGGGCTTCGACCATCATGAGCGAGTCGATTGAATGGATTGGCGGAGAGCACGTGCTCGCCAGGCGCGCGGCCACGCCGGAAATCCATGACCAGATTATCCGTGTTTGTGAGGCTTACGAAAAACATCTTCTGGGAGCAGGGCAGGACTGCCGTGCGGGCCAGCCGACGCCAGGAAATAAGGCAGGGGGCCTGTCGACCATTGACGAGAAAAGCCTTGGCTGCATCCGCAAGGGCGGTACACGTCCGATTGTTGAAGTATTGGAACAGGCGGAGCGTCCGACGAAACAGGGAGCCATTGTCATGGACACGGCCGGCTACGATATTTCTTCGGTGACGTCGATGGTGGCGGCGGGCTGTCAGGTCGTCATCTTTACGACGGGCCGCGGCACGCCGACGGGCAATGCTATTGTGCCGGTCTTCAAGGTCACGGCCAATGCCCATACGTACAGCTGGATGGAAGACAATATGGACGCCGACCTTTCGCCGATTCTCAGCGGGGAAAAGACGATTGCGGAATCTGGCAGGATGCTGCTGGAGAAAATCCACGAAGTGGCCAATGGCCGTTTGACCAAGGCGGAAGCTTATGGGTTCTCGGATATCGCCGTCGACCACGTCTGCCGTTTCGTCTAATATCGAAACAGAAAAGTCAGCCGCGCTGGCTGTCTCCTGTCTGGAGCAGCGGCGCGGCTGACTTTTTTATTTTAGATTCTGTTTATGTGCGGTTTATTTTTTTCTTTATATTAAGGAAGGAAAGTCAGCAGATGGACTGGACGGCTTCACGGAGTTTTTCGTTCGTTTCTTTGTCCGGCGTGTTGAGCAGGCGCTGTTTTTCGAGGACGATTTCGCAGCCGGCGGCTTTGAGTTCGTCTTCGACGAGGCCGATGCTCTGGCCGCCCCAGCCGTAGGAGCCGAAGGCGAAGGCTTTGTGGCCTTTGGCCGTGAGGCCTTTGAGGTAGCAGAGGAACGAGGCAATCGTCGGCAGCATCTGGTTGTTGATGGTCGGCGAGCCGACGGCGAGGTATTCGCTCGTGAGGATGTCGGTCATGATGTCGGACAGGGCGTTTTTCTTGATGTCGTAGAATGTCGCGGGCACGCCTTTTTCCTCAAAAGCTTCGGTAATCGTGCGGGCCATCTTTTCCGTCGAATGCCACATCGTGTCAAAGACGACGACGGCGCGCTTTTCGAGGACGCCCGTCGACCATTTCTCGTAGAGGTCGTGGATTTCCTTGATGTGGGAACGCCAGATGATGCCGTGGCCCGTCGCAATCATCTCGATGTCGAGGTTCTTGAGGTCCTTGAGGGCTTTTTGGGCCTGACGGCCGTAGAGCATGAGGATGTTGGCATAGTATTTCTTGGCTTCGTAGTAGAGCACGCCGAGGTCGTTCTGGTCGTCGAAGCGGTTGCTCGAAGCGAGGTGCTGGCCAAAGGCGTCGTTCGAGAACAGGATTTTTTCCTCAGGGCAGTACGTGACCATGCTGTCCGGCCAGTGGAGCATCGGCGTCGGCACGAACTGCAGCGTGCGTTTGCCAATCGTCAGCGTGTCGCCGGCCTTGACGCCTTCGTACGGCAGCTCGCCGTAGCGCGACTTGAGGCCTTTGAGGCCGTTCGGGATGCTCGTGATGACTTTGGCATTCGGGCAGTGGGCCATCATGAAAGGCAGGGAGCCGGAGTGGTCAGGCTCGACGTGGTTCGAGATGATGTAGTCAATCTTCGCCGGGTCGATGACGGACGAGATGCGTTCGAGGAGTTCTTCCTTGAACGGCTCCTTGACCGTATCAATCAGGGTGACTTTATCATCGAGAATCAGATAAGCGTTGTAGCTCGAGCCACGGCTCGTCTCATAGCCATGGAAGCTGCGCATGGACCAGTCAATGGCACCAACCCAGTAAATGTCTTTGCGGATTTCAACTGCTTTCATGTTTTAAACCTCTTTCTTATGACGTTTATGGCAAAACTGGCATAAATTTTCACATTATGCTTCTATTTTATATCGACTCCGGCCGCTTGTAAATATCGATTGTCACATTGGCCGGTATGATGTATCCTATAATCAATCTATTTCGTTTTATTTTCTATCTGTTATATATAAGGGAAGGGAAGAATATGCGTCATCGATTTGCTCAGATGGACCGGCGGCAGGTCATTGCGGCCGGCGTCGTTTGTCTCGTACTGCTGGCTCTGGCACTCCATACGTATTTTGGCGGGGGCAGTCAGGAGAAAAAGAAGGTCTCCCACGGCAAGCCGCTCGTTAAGGTCGTGACGGTGAACCGCGCGGACATGATGCGCCATATCGCGCTGTCGGGACAGACGGTGGCCGATGCAAATATTCCGCTGGCGCCGAAATACACGGGACGCATCACGGCGGTCAATGTCAAGCTTGGCGACGAGGTCAAGGCGGGCGAGGTCCTCATGGTGCAGGATACGAGCGACCTTGACATTTCGATTGCCCAAAATGCGGCGGCAGCGGGTGCGGCGCAGGCCGATGCGCGTGAGGCCACGGCGTCGTATGATGCCAATTACATCAAGGCGCGCAATGACCTCGAGCTTGAGCAGAGCAAATACGAGCGCAATCAGTATCTTTTCTCGATTGGCGCGATTTCGCAGGATACGCTCGACAGCGTCAAGCAGGAATATCTGGCGTCAAAGGCGGCGTTTGACGTTCTGGCCGACCAGGTGCAGGGCGGCAGTGCCGCGAGCGTCGAATCGAAGCAGTATACGGCGGAAAAGTCGGAGCACGCGACCGACGCGCTGCGCCATCAGCGGGAGGACATGTACCTGCGTGCCCCGCGTGACGGCATTATCGGCTACCGCAATGCCGAAGTCGGTGCGATTGTCTCGGCCGGTACGAAGGTCCTTTCCCTCGTCGACAACAGCCATATCAATGTCGACTGCACCTTAGCCGAAAATGATGCGGCCATCCTCAAGACGGGCATGGATGTCAAAGTCACGATTGACGCGCTCGGCTCGGACTATGATGGCAAAATTGTCTACGTGAGCCCCGCGATGGACGACTCGAGCAAGACGTATCAGGTCCGCATCGAACTCGCGGATTCGGCCGATGACATCAAGGCCGGCCTCTTTGCCCATACGGCCATTGACATCCTGCAGCGCCGCGATACCCTCTGCGTGCCGAAGGAAGCCGTGCTCTCGCAGAACGGCAAACAGACGGTCTTTGTCGTCAAGGCAGACGGCACGGTCGAGGAGCGCGAGGTCAAGATTGGCCTGATGAACGATGCCGAGGAAGAAATCCTCGACGGCATTGCGGATGGCGACACGGTCGTCGTGACGAATCAGGACAAGCTGCAGAATGGCAAAAAAGTCGACACGGAGCCCTATGAAGGCAGCGATACGGCAGACGAGGCAGCATCATGAACATCACACGCTTATCCATCAAACGGCCGGTCGGCATCACGATGGTCGTGGCCTTTTTTGTCGTGCTCGGCCTTTACAGCTACTACCGCATCGGCGTCGAACTGCTGCCGGCCCTCAATACGCCGTATGTGACGGTCACCGTAAAATATCCGGGGGCCAGCGCGGAATCAGTCGAGCAGGAAGTCGTCAAACCTGTAGAAGATGCCCTGTCCTCGGTTTCGGGCGTCAAGAAAATCACGTCGACAGCGAGTTATGAAAGAGCCCGCGTGACGCTCGAGCTTGACTTTGGCACAAATTCGGACACCGCGGCCATCGACGCGGACATCTACGGTTTTTCGCTGCCGAAGCTGTTCGGCGTGCACACGCAGCCGACGAACCTCAACGGCATGCTGATGCCGGTGACTGCATGGGGTGTCAAGCTGATTTCGATTGGCATGTTCGCCGGTGCCGACCGTGCGATTCTGTGGCGCGGGCCTCGTCTGCAGCGTTCGCTGGAACAGTTCCTGTCGGACGTGTGGTGGGGGGATCCGGACGTGCTGCTGCTCGACCTTGCCCCGGGCACCGGCGACATGGCGATTTCAGTGGCTCAGGCGTTGCCGAACGCGGAACTCGTCGTCGTCACCACTCCGCAGCCGTCGGCTTCGGATGTGGCGGTGCGCTCCGGTCTGGTCGCATTGCAGGTGCCGATGAAAGTACGCGGCGTGGTCGAGAACATGAGCTGGTATGAGCATAAGGGCGAGCGACTGGAGATCTTCGGCGCGGGCGGCGG
>ERZ779888.2605-NODE-2605-length-14500-cov-2.942264_pt1 | contig 14500 bp, 18 predicted proteins | sample MGYA00511245_ERZ779888 | MGnify/ENA primary metagenome ERZ779888 (study PRJEB29588, sample SAMEA2155255) | human gut metagenome | biome: human gut; feature: human-associated habitat; material: faeces | place: Denmark | collected 2008/2010 ... | reverse complement strand
TACAAGCCGTGAAACAATCAATACAAAGATGAGAGCGACACTTGATGTGGCAACAGACCCTTGGGGAATCAAGGTAAACCGTGTAGAGCTTAAAAACATCATCCCGCCTAAGGCAATCCAGGATGCAATGGAGAAACAGATGAAAGCCGAGCGTGAAAGACGAGAAGCTATCCTTCGTGCAGAGGGAGAAAAGAAATCCACAATTCTTGTCGCAGAAGGTAATAAAGAATCTGTTATCCTTGATGCAGAGGCAGAGAAACAGGCTGCTATCCTTCGTGCAGAAGCAAAGAAGGAAGCAACAATTCAGGAGGCAGCAGGTCAGGCAGAAGCTATTCTTAAGATCCAGCAGGCTAATGCAGATGGTCTTCGCATGTTAAAAGAAGCAAATCCTGATAATGCGGTACTCCAGATCAAGAGTCTTGAAGCATTTGCAAAGGCTGCGGACGGAAAAGCTACAAAGATCATAATTCCTTCAGAAATACAGGGAATAGCTGGTCTTACAAAATCCATTGCAGAGATTGCATCAGACAAACAGGAATAAGTCAGACATAACAAAAGTTCTCATTTGGCATAAACCACTAAATGAGAACTTTTTTCTTTTTGTTTTCTTTGTACGCACAAAGTGGTATACTCTCTAGTAGGTGTATATAAAGGAGACATAATGAAGAAAAAGAAAATCAAATTTAAAGGGCGTTTGCGCAATTATATGTGCTGGCCTTTGTATTTTACTATAGTCTGGGTCTGCGCAGATGCGACAGCATTTACCTATGACAAAAAGCTTGGAACCTGTCTGACAGGATTTACAGTAGTTTATCTGGCGCTTGTATTGTGTTTATACTTTAAATGCAAAAATATCGTGGCGGGGGAGCTTATCAACTTTGCCACAAAATATTCGATCGTACAAAAGAAGCTTCTTAATGAGTTTGAGATTCCGTATGCATTGTTGGAGCGTTCAGGAAAGATTTTGTGGATGAACGAAAAATTTTCTGAAAAAATGGACATTAACAAAAATTACCATAAATCGATAACCACACTGTTTCCGACAGTGACGAGAGAGTTTCTTGCGAAGAGCGAAGATGTGTCAGACTTAAGGATCGAAAATGATGATTGTGTAGTAAGGCTTATGCTCAACAGGATATATTTCGATTCGGTAGCTGATGAAAATGAAATAATCGATGCTGAAGGAGCGGACGAATTCCTCACTGCACTATATGTGTTTGATGAGACAGAATTACACAGCTACAAAAAAGAAATAGAAGAACAGAAACAGGTATGTTCACTTGTCTATATTGATAACTATGATGAAGCATTAGACAGTATAGAGGATGTAAAACGTTCATTACTTGTTGCCCTTATCGACCGCCGTGTCAACCAGTATTTTGCAAAATACGACGGACTTGTCAGAAAAATAGAAACTGATAAGTACTTTGTAGTGTTTAAATATAAATATCTACAGCAGATGAAAGATGACAAATTCAAGGTGCTTGATGAGGTAAAAGCCATAAAGGTTGGAAACGAGATGGCGGTTACACTCAGCATTGGAATCGGAATTAAGAGCGATAAATATAACGAGAACTACGAATATGCCAGAAATGCCATAGATCTTGCACTAGGACGAGGTGGAGATCAGGTTGTGATCAAAAACAAAGATGACATATCTTACATAGGCGGCAAGTCTAAGCAGGTAGAGAGCAAAACCCGTGTAAAAGCAAGGGTAAAAGCCCAGGCTCTGCAGGAGATAATAGAAACATGCGAGAATGTCCTTATCATGGGACACAGCATAACGGATGTAGATTCGCTCGGTGCCGGGGTCGGTATATACTGCGCAGCAAAAAGCATCGACAAAAAGGCACAGATAGTAATAAATGATCCTACAAGTTCGGTACGTCCGCTTTTGGAAACATTTACCACAGAAAAAGGCTATCCGGATGATATGTTTATAAACAGTGCCGAGGCACTTGAGATGGTCAGTCGTGACACTCTTGTCATGGTGGTTGATACAAACAGGCCAAGCTATACAGAATGTCCGGATTTGCTCAAGCGTACAGACAAGATAGTTGTCTTTGACCATCACAGACAAAATAGCGAGATAATAGAAAACCCTACACTCTCGTACATTGAACCATATGCATCAAGCGCATGTGAGATGGTTGCAGAGGTTTTACAGTATTTTAACGATGGAATAAAGATAAATGCAACAGAAGCCGATTGTATTTATGCAGGAATACTCATAGATACAAATAATTTTATGACAAAAACAGGTGTAAGGACATTTGAGGCAGCTGCATTCTTAAAGAGATCAGGAGCAGAGGTTACAAGAGTAAGAAAGATGCTTCGAAATGATATGGCATGCTATAAGGCGAGAGCCGAAGCTGTGCGCCATGCTGAAGTATACAGAGGAGCATTTGCGATTTCAGTCTGCCCGAGCGAAAATGTAGAAAGTCCGACAATAGTCGGCGCACAGGCTGCAAACGAACTTTTAAACATAATAGGAATCAAAGCATCATTTGTACTTACAGAATATAACGGAAAAATATATATAAGCAGCAGATCGATCGACGAGATAAATGTACAGCTGATCATGGAAAAATTAGGAGGCGGAGGTCATCTTAATGTCGCAGGGGCACAGCTTAGCGATTGTACAGTTGTTCAGGCAAAACACATGATCCAGGATACAATTGATGAAATGCTCAAAGAAGGAGACATAGAAGAATGAAAGTAATTTTATTACAGGATGTAAAAGCTCTCGGAAAGAAGGGCGATATCGTAAACGTAAATGATGGATATGCAAGAAATGCGATCATACCTAAAAAGCTTGGTGTAGAGGCTACACCTAAGAATCTGAATGATTTAAAATTACAGAATAAGCATGCCGACAAGGTTGCCCAGGAAAACTATGAGAATGCATTAGAACTCAAAAAGACAATAGAGAATTCAAAAGTAGTTGTAAAGCCGCTCAGGCGAAGGTGGAAAAACATTCGGTTCAGTTTCCACAAAAGAAATATCCGCAGCGGCGAAGGAACAGTGTGGACTTGACATCGAGAAAAAGAAAATGCAGCTTACAGAGTCAATAAAAGCGCTTGGTTCATATGAAGTTCCTGTAAAGCTTCATCCAAAAGTTACAGCAAAACTTACTGTTTCAGTAGTTGAGGGATAGGAGGTTTTCCTTTGGAGGAGACACTTATAAAGAGGATAATGCCTAACAGTCTTGAGGCAGAGCAGTCGGTCGTGGGATCGATGATCATGAGCAAGGATGCGATAGTAACAGCTAGTGAGCTTTTGATAAAGGATGATTTTTATCATAAGCAGTACGGCATAATTTTTGACACAATGGTGGAGCTTTTTACGGAGGGAATGCCGGTAGATCTTGTCACTCTGCAGAACCGCCTGAAAGAGAAGGATGTACCGGCGGAGATACAGAGCCTTGATTTTGTCCGGAATCTTGTAACCTCGGTGCCGACATCGGCGAATATAAAATATTATGCAAACATAGTAAAAGAAAATGCCATAAAGAGAAAGCTGATCCGTGTAACAGAAGACATTGAAAACGAATGTTATGCCGGAAAAGAATCGCTTGAGAGTGTGCTTGATAAGACGGAGCATGATGTTTTTGAGCTTTTGTCTACTAGACAGACGGGAGACTATGTCCCAATCAGGACAGTAGTAATGAACGCCCTTGAAAAAATAGAAAAAGCATCACAGCAGGAAGGAACGGTAACAGGAATCCCGACGGGATTTATCGACCTTGATTACAGAACAGCAGGACTCCAGCCATCGGATCTGGTGCTTGTTGCAGCGCGTCCTTCTATGGGAAAAACAGCTTTTGTCCTTAATATAGCACAACATGTTGCATTTCATGCAAATATGTGCACCGCAATATTTTCTCTCGAGATGTCGAAAGAACAGCTGGTAAACCGTCTGTTCTCACTCGAATCAAAAGTAGATGCACAGGCACTCCGTACAGGAAGCCTTTCGGATGCAGACTGGGAAAAGCTTGTTGAAGGTGCCGGGATAATCGGAGATTCCGAGCTTATCATAGATGATACTCCCGGTATAAGTATTTCTGAGCTTAGGAGCAAATGCCGTAAATATAAGCTTGAACATGATCTTAAGCTTGTAATAATCGATTACCTTCAGTTGATGACAGGATCAGGAAGGGGAACAGAATCACGTCAGCAGGAAATATCTGATATTTCAAGATCACTGAAAGCGTTGGCAAGAGAACTGTCTGTTCCGGTAGTCGCATTGTCACAGCTTTCACGAGCAGTTGAGCAAAGACCGGATCACAGGCCTATGCTTTCGGATCTTCGAGAATCGGGAGCAATCGAGCAGGATGCCGATGTGGTAATGTTCATATATCGTGATGATTACTACAATAAGGACACTGAGCTTAAAGGAATTTCAGAAATTATCATAGCTAAGCAAAGAAACGGTCCTATCGGAACGGTAAACCTTGCATGGCTGCCGGAATACACGAAATTTGCAAATCTGGAACATTAATATACTTGTTATGAAAAACCGTAAAGACGATGTTGTAAGACAATATCCACTTTACGGTTTTTATATATATTGTCGAAATAATACGACTAAAAAGGTTTGAATGTGCAGATGATAAGAACTATAATTTATATGAAACATAGTAACTGTTTATTACAGATACGGTATATAAAAAGGAGGATGCCAGGTTGGAAAAGGTACGTTACATGATCTCTGATGCAGCAGCTGCTGTAAATGTAGAGACACATGTTTTACGTTACTGGGAAGATGAACTCGGCCTTTTAGTTCCAAGAAACGAAATGGGACACCGATACTATACTAGAGAAAATATACAGGAATTTCAAAAGATCAAAGAATTGAAGGAAAAAGGATATCAGCTACGTGCAATTAAAAGCATCCTTCATGGTGAAGGTGAGAGCATACCAAATGTGTCACCAATGCGGACGCCGGAGGCAAGAATGGACGAATTCAGGGAACTTATGGCGGGTATAGTGGGGAATGCTATTGCCCAGAATAATGAAGAACTGAGTATGCAGATAACAACAGAGGTACAGGAAAAAATATTAAAAGAGATAAACTACCTGATGAGAGAACAGGATAACCAGCAGGAAGAGCGTTTCAAGAAGCTTGACAGTGCGATACGTGGAAATATAAGAAAAAAACCACTTCTTTTCAGGAAACATGAAAAAAAGGACAAGCTTAAGCCTGTACATATAGTAGAATAAAGAATATAAAAGACAATATAAAAAAGGCGACCACCTCTGAGGCGGCCGCTTTTTAATTTACTTAGCGTTATGCATGGCTAAAATTAGCCCTGGCTGATTGCTCCAGTTGGGCAAACACCAGCACATGTACCGCAATCAAGACAAGAATCTGCATCGATTACGTACTGTGAATCTCCAGCAGAGATAGCACCTACTGGGCACTCGCCAGCACATGTACCACAGCTAACGCATGAATCAGAAATTACGTATGCCATAATGAAATCCTCCTTATAAAATAATGATCATTATCCGCCACCATTGGCTTAATCGAATTGTATTACAAATCATATCCTTTTTCAAGTAATCATTACTTTGTTTTTAGTTTAGCACAATTTCTTGAAAAGTGGCACTTACTATTATATAATAATAGCAGTATGTGTGGATGAAAGATTATGAGAAAGCAGACCATACAGACATATATTGACAGAGGCAGAATATGGATACAGAAATAATAAAAATAAATAAAGACGATATAGATGAAAAACTGATGGAGCATGCAGGCGAGCTTATAGCAAAAGGCGAGCTTGTGGCTTTTCCTACAGAGACTGTATACGGACTGGGAGGGGATGCCCTGGATCCTGAAGCGTCAAGGAAGATTTATGCCGCAAAGGGCCGCCCGTCAGACAATCCTCTGATAGTACATATATCAGAATTTTCAGACCTTAAAAGAATTGCAAAAACGATCCCGCTCGAAGCAAAAAAATTATCAGATGCATTCTGGCCGGGACCACTTACTATGATCCTTGAAAAAAGTGAGGCGGTTCCTGATGCAACGACCGGTGGAATGGGTACTGTTGCGATAAGGATGCCGAATCATCCAGTGGCACTTGATCTTATCCGAAAAAGCGGATGTCTTATTGCAGCGCCAAGCGCGAATACGTCAGGACGTCCAAGTCCGACAGAGGCTTCACATGTAGCAGAGGATCTCTCCGGTAAAATAGCGATGATAGTTGATGGGGGACCGGTTGGAATCGGAATAGAGTCTACTATAATAGATTTAACGGAGTCTGTGCCCATGGTATTAAGACCGGGCTACATTACGCCAGATATGCTTTCAGATGTTTTGGGTGTAGAGGTGGTGATCGATCCGGGAATAATAGCAGCAGACGACACAAGAAAGCCAAAGGCTCCGGGCATGAAATACAAACATTATGCGCCAAAAGCAGATATGGTTATTGTTGACGGACCAAAGGAAAAGGTTTTACAGAAAATAAATTCACTTGTAATAGATAACAGACAAGAGGGAAAAAAGGTTGCAGTAATTGCAACAGAAGAGACAAAAGAAAGCTATGATGCGGATGTTGTGCTTTCGATGGGAAGCAGAAGAGATGAGGATTCCATTGCACAGCATTTGTATAAAATACTCAGAGAATGTGATGATCTGGATGTCGAAAAAATATTTTCAGAAAGTTTTTCTACACCGAGGATTGGGCAGGCTATAATGAACAGAATGCTTAAAGCAGCAGGACATCACGTGATCAATTTGGATTAAGAGCTAAAATTGGGAGGCAGAAAATGAATCCATATGACAAAATAATTTTTGTTGCACAATCAGGTACATGCAGGGAACAGATGGCAAAGCAGATAATGCTGGATTTCCCATTAAGGAACCCGGCAGAGATTGAGGCAAAGGGTCTTGTGGTGCAGTTTCCGGAGCCGATAAACCAAAAGGCGGAAGCAGTACTTATAAGCAATGGAATATCTACAGAAGGGCTGGTATCAAGCCAGCTTGAAGAAGAAGATATTACAGACAGAACACTGATTTTTACGATGGAAGCCGTTCATCGTGAAAAAATACTTGAAAATTTCAAAAACGTATCACCTGAGCAGGTATTTGTATTATCACAATTTGTTGGGGACGAATTGGAAATACTGGATCCATATGGTGGGGCACTGCCTAATTATGGATTATGTTATGAGAGTCTCAGGGCGACGATCAAAAAACTTGTAAAAATATTGAATGAAGGAGAAATGGTAAATGGGCAAAGTAGTAGTAATGGATCACCCGCTGATCCAGCATAAGATCGGTATAATGAGGAGAGTGGATACAGGTTCAAAAGATTTCCGTACATTAGTAAGCGAGGTAGCGATGCTTGAATGTTACGAGGCAACAAGAAATCTGGAATTATCTGACGTTGAGATAGATACACCTATCTGTAAGACCACCGTAAAAGAACTAAAAGGCAAAAAGCTCGCAGTAGTTCCTATTCTCAGGGCAGGGCTTGGAATGGTAGACGGAATGCTTGAAATGATTCCGGCTGCAAAGGTTGGACATATCGGAATGTACAGGGATCCAAAGACAGCTGAACCGGTAGAATATTATTGTAAATTGCCGGCTGATTGTGCAAACAGGGAAGTTTTTGTTGTAGATCCAATGCTTGCAACAGGAGGTTCTGCAGTTGCAGCACTTGACCTTTTAAAACAAAAGGGCGTAAAAAATATACATTTTATGTGTATAATAGCTGCTCCGGAAGGTGTAAAAAAGCTTACAGAGGCACACCCGGATGTAGATCTTTATATAGGTGCATTAGATGATCATCTCAATGAGAAAAAATACATTGTTCCGGGACTCGGAGATGCCGGGGATAGGATTTTCGGAACAAAATAGGAGGCGGTATCATGAGTACTTCGACAAAGAGACAGGATTATATTACATGGGATGAGTACTTCATGGGAGTTGCAATGCTGTCTGGCATGCGTTCAAAAGATCCAAACACACAGGTCGGAGCCTGCATAGTAAGTCCTGAACATAAGATTTTATCGATGGGATACAATGGATTTCCTCTTGGATGTTCGGATGATGAATTTACATGGTCGCGCGAGGGTGAGGATAACAAATATTATTATTCGACACACAGTGAATTAAATGCGATACTCAACTACAGGGGAGGCAGCCTTGAGGGTGCAACGATTTATGTGACATTGTTTCCATGCAATGAATGTGCCAAGGCAATAATCCAGACGGGCATCAGGGAAGTTGTATATGACAGTGATAAATACGAGCATACACAAAGTGTTATAGCATCAAAGAAAATGCTTAAAGCGGCAGGCGTTACGCTCCGCAGATACGAGCATACTGATCGCATGATACACTTAAAATTATAGCTTGAGATCCAAAGAGAAAAAGCTTCGGCTTTTTCTCTTTTTTGTAGACAAAAATAGCAAAAATGGTATAATAGTTTATATGAAAAAGAATAATAATAAACAGATATTTGATGCGCTTATCATGGTATTTCAATTTGGGATAAATATGATAGTGCCGATATTTATTTGTACTTTGCTTGGTGTATGGATTGGTAAAAAGACCGGCATGGACTGGATAACAGTTCCATTATTTTTTTTAGGGGCTTTAGCCGGTGCCAATAATATATACAGGATGGCGAAGAAGGTAATAGACTTAGACGAGAAGGATAATGGTAATGCTAAGAAGGATAAATGATGCATTGCCGGGGTTAGTAGCAGGTATTATATTGTATGGGATTATTATACAGATTACAGGGGTGTGGTTTGTAGAGGACAGAGTATCATATTCTATAGGATTATGGTATGGGATTACAATAGCAATAGGTATGGCAATTAACCTGGCAAAGGTGATATTTGATTCCGTTACGATATACGGAGAAGAGAATGCCAATCGCAGAATTATCATGAAATCAGTAATGCGTTATGCTGTCGTGGTAATTCTGTTTTTTATATTGGGCTATTTTAAATTTGGCAGTTTGTATACAGCACTTATTGGAATTCTTGGGCTGAAGGTATCAGCATATGTTCAGCCGTTGTTTCAAAAGATTGCTGGCAAATTATCAGGGCGAAGTGATGCAGCCCCTGATGGAGAAGGCAAATAGCAGATAATAACTAAATAATGTACAAGGAGGTGATAATGTGAATCAGGCGATTTTGCTGGAAAGCAACGCAGATAATATCGATTTTATGATTCATGGTATCTTTTCCATAGAGATATTCGGACAGGAGGTCTGGATCACAACGTCTCATGCCTGCATACTTATAGTCATGGCACTTATGGTCATTTTTGCAATTGCAGCAAACAGAAAGTTAAAAAAGGCAAAGACAGTTCCGGATGGTTTTCAGAATATTATTGAACTCATAGTGGAAAAGCTTGACGGAATGGTGGAAAGTACCATGGGAAAATGGGCTCCGAGATTTGTAAACTATATCAGTACTATTTTTATTTTCATACTGATGAGTAATATCTCAGGTCTGTTTGGCCTCAGACCGCCTACAGCAGACTATGGAACCACACTTGCACTGGCGCTTATTACGTTTTGCATGATCAGATTCAATAAGGCTAAGCATCAAAGTGCAAAAGATATCTGGACAGGAATGTGCTCACCACTTCCACCATGGCTGCCTATATGGGCACCGATAAACATTATCAGTGAAATTGCAGTTCCGATATCTTTGTCATTGCGTTTGTTTGCAAACGTGCTTTCAGGAACTGTTATTATGGCACTGGTATATGGTCTGCTCAGATTTATAGCTATAGCATGGCCATCAGTATTACACGTATACTTTGATCTGTTTTCAGGGGCAATTCAGACGTATGTATTCTGTATGCTCACAATGACATATGTTACACAGGCTTGTGGGACAGATGAATAACACATCTACAAGGATGAAAGATATTTAATGTATTTAATAACTGTTTTATGATATAGACAGTTATGTATTTTAAGGAGGATTCAATTATGGATATCAACGGACAGGATTTAATCAGGGCATGTTCAGCAATAGGTGCGGGTTTAGCGGTAATCGCAGGTATCGGACCTGGTGTTGGACAGGGTATCGCAGCAGGACACGGAGCAGCGGCAGTAGGACGTAATCCGGGAGCAAGAGGACAGATCATGTCTACTATGCTTTTAGGACAGGCAGTTGCAGAGACAACAGGTCTTTACGGACTTGTTGTTGCGTTACTTTTACTCTTCGTACATCCACTTGGATAATATTAGGATTAGATATTTTGTGCACTTTAAAGGCGCAGCAGAAAATCCTACAGAAAGGAGAGTAGAAAGTGTTAGCAGAATATTCATTTTTGTTCAATTTGGATGCCCAGCTGCTATTTGACACAGCTTTACTTGCGATTGCGGTATTTTTCTTATTTATGCTGATGTCGTATCTGCTTTTTGACCCGGCAAGGAAACTTTTAAAGGATCGTCAGGAAAAGATTGAAAATGATATTGATACAGCAAGATCAGATAAGGAAAAGGCTCAGGCTCTTAAGGCAGAGTACGAGGAAAAACTTAAGAACGTAGACAAAGAAGCTGAACTGATTTTGTCAGAGGCAAGGCAGAAGGCACTTAAAAATCAGAATAAAATTGTTGATGATGCAAAAGAAGAAGCTTCACGCATCATAAAAAGAGCGCAGGAAGAAGCCGAGCTTGAGAAAAAACATGCTATGGATGATGTAAAACAGGAGATGATACAGATAGCATCTCTTATGGCTTCAAAGGTTGTTGCTGCCTCAATCAATACACAGATCCAGGATACACTTGTTGAAGAGACACTTAAAGAGATTGGAGAATCAACATGGCAAAGCTAGTATCAAAAACATATGGTGATGCATTGTTTGAGCTGGCCCTTGAGGAAGGAAAACTGGATTTGCTGGCAGATGAGGTAAAGGCAGTATCAGAAATCATCTCAGATAATGGGGATCTGACCAAACTTATGAATCATCCGCAGATAGATAAAGAAGAAAAAGTCAAAATCATTGAAAACATCTTCAAAAACAGGATATCAGATGAACTTTTAGGACTTATGGTAATGATCATCGAGAAAAATCATTACAAACATCTGGTATCGGTATTTGATCATTTTACAGAATGTGTCAAGGAGTATAAGAACATAGGTACTGCATATATAACATCTGCTGTGGAACTATCAGATGAACAAAAGCAGGCAATTGAAAAGAGACTTCTGGACACAACCAGATATGTAGAAATTGAAATGAAATTTGATGTGGATGCCGCACTTATTGGCGGTATGAAAATCAGGATCGGAGACAGAGTAGTAGATTCAAGTGTAAAGACAAAACTTGAAGATCTGACCCGAGAACTTACAAAAATACAATTGAAAGTAGGTGAATGCGCTCCATGAATTTAAAACCAGAGGAGATCAGCTCTGTTATAAAGGAGCAGATAAAACGTTATGCTTCTTCGTTAGAAGTCGCCGATGTTGGAACGGTAATACAGGTGGCTGACGGAATTGCGCGTATTCATGGTCTTGAAAATGCGATGCAGGGAGAACTTCTGGAGTTCCCGGGAGAAGTATACGGAATGGTATTAAACCTTGAGGAGGATAATGTGGGTGCGGTTCTTTTAGGAATGCAGCACAACATAAGTGAGGGAGATACCGTAAAGACAACAGGACGAGTGGTAGAGGTTCCTGTCGGGGATGCAATGCTTGGAAGAGTAGTGAATGCACTTGGACAGCCAATCGATGGAAAAGGACCTATAGAGTCTGATAAGTTCCGTCGGATAGAGAGAGTCGCATCCGGAGTTATATCCAGAAAATCAGTAGATACACCATTACAGACAGGTATCAAGGCTATTGATTCAATGGTTCCGATAGGACGCGGACAGCGAGAGCTTATAATCGGAGACAGACAGACCGGAAAGACAGCTATAGCAATAGATACGATCATCAATCAGAGAGGCCAGAATGTAAAATGTATATATGTAGCCATTGGACAGAAAGCCTCTAATGTAGCTTCGATAGTAAATGAGCTGGAAGAATTTGGTGCGATGAGTTATACAACTGTAGTTGCGGCAACAGCTTCAGAGCTTGCACCATTACAGTACATTGCACCATATTCGGGATGTGCGATTGGTGAGGAATGGATGGAAAATGGTGAGGATGTGCTTATTGTTTACGACGATCTTAGTAAGCATGCAGCAGCTTACCGTACACTTTCGCTTTTATTAAAGCGTGCACCGGGACGTGAAGCATATCCTGGAGATGTATTCTATCTTCACTCAAGACTGTTAGAGCGTGCAGCAAGACTTTCAGACAAACTGGGAGGCGGTTCACTGACTGCACTGCCTATCATAGAGACGCAGGCAGGAGATGTTTCAGCATATATTCCTACCAACGTAATTTCAATCACAGATGGTCAGATATATCTAGAGACAGAGATGTTTAACTCAGGTTTCCGTCCAGCCATAAATGCGGGGCTTTCTGTTTCGAGGGTAGGTGGATCTGCACAGATAAAGGCTATGAAAAAAATAGCAGCGCCTATCCGTGTTGAATTAGCACAGTACAGAGAGCTTGCTGCGTTTGCGCAGTTTGGCTCAGAGCTTGATGAAAGTACAGCAGAACAGCTTGCGCAGGGCGCCAGGATAAAGGAAATATTAAAGCAGCCGCAGTATAAACCGATGCCGGTAGAAAAACAGGTAATAATCATATATGCAGCGACAAATAAATATCTTCTCGATATCAAAATAGAAGACATCTTAAGATTTGAAGCAGAGCTTTTCGATTTTATAGATACAAAATATCCGGAAATTCCGGAAGCCATAAAAACAGAAAAGGTTATCAGTGAAGAAACTGAGAGCAGGCTTATCAAAGCTATAGAAGAGTGTAAGGCACAGTTTCGTTAATGGCAGAAAGTAGGTGGTAAAATGGCTTCAATGCGGGATATAAAGCGCAGAAAAAGCAGTATTTCAAGTACACAGCAGATCACTAAAGCCATGAAGCTTGTTTCTACCGTTAAGCTGCAGAAGGCAAGGGCACATGCCGAATCAACTGATCCTTATTTCAATTATATGTATAAAACCGTAAGTTCAATGCTTGCAAAAAGCGGAAACATAGATCATCCGTATTTAAAGCAGGGAGAATCAAGACGGAAAGCAGTTGTTGTGATCACGTCAAACAGAGGTCTTGCGGGAGGATACAACAGCAATATCGTAAAACTCATCACACATGGGGATTTGATAAAAGATGATCTGGACATATATGCGATAGGAGCAAAAGGCGAGGAGGCATTGCTGTCAAAAGGCTATAACATAGTCAAGAGTGCACCCCAGATGATGGAAGATCCGGAATATGATGATGCAGCTGTTCTTTGTAAGGAGGTGCTTAAATCATTTGCGGATGGCGAAGTCGGAGAGATTTATCTGGCATATACTCATTTTAAAAATACTGTCACACAGGAAGCTAAGCTTATAAAACTTCTTCCGGTGGAAATAGATACAGATGAGGCGGCGCAGGATAAATCCGGGGTACTCATGAATTTTGAACCGAATGAGGAAGAGGCTATAAACCTCATAATTCCTAAATATGTCACCAGCTTGTTTTATGGTGCGCTTGTAGAGTCGTTTGCCAGCGAAAATGGTGCGAGAATGCAGGCTATGGATTCGGCAACGAGCAATGCAGAAGAAATGATAGATGATCTGACACTTAAATATAACAGGGCACGTCAGGGCTCAATTACTCAGGAACTGACTGAGATAATAGCCGGGGCGAATGCCATTGAGTAAAAAGATAGGAGAAAATAAAATGGCAGATAAAAATGTAGGCAAAATCACACAGATTATCAGTGCCGTTCTGGATATCAAGTTTTCAGAAGGCAATCTGCCTGAGATAAATGATGCTATAGAAGTTCCACTTAAAGATGGAGGAAAGCTTATCGTAGAAGTTGCCCAGCACCTGGGAGACGATACAGTTAGATGTATAGCGATGGGACCGACTGACGGACTTATCCGTGGAATGGATGCTATAGCAACGGGGGCACCAATTTCTGTACCGGTAGGAGAACACACACTTGGAAGAATGTTCAATGTATTAGGAGATCCAATTGATGAGGTTGCTCCGCCGGTTACAGAAGAGAAATGGCCAATTCACAGAAAAGCTCCGGATTTTGAGGAGCAGGCGACATCTCAGGAAATGCTTGAAACAGGAATCAAGGTAGTTGATCTGCTCTGTCCATATCAGAAAGGTGGAAAAATCGGACTTTTCGGTGGTGCAGGTGTAGGAAAGACAGTTCTTATACAGGAGCTTATTCACAATATTGCAACAGAGCATGGAGGATATTCTGTTTTTACAGGTGTAGGTGAGCGTACCCGAGAGGGAAATGATCTATACTATGAGATGAAGGAATCCGGAGTTATTGATAAAACAACCATGGTGTTCGGTCAGATGAATGAGCCGCCGGGAGCGCGTATGAGAGTAGCCCTCGCAGGTCTTACGATGGCTGAATATTTCAGAGACAAAGGTGGAAAGGATGT
>ERZ779888.2604-NODE-2604-length-14500-cov-4.412600_pt1 | contig 14500 bp, 11 predicted proteins | sample MGYA00511245_ERZ779888 | MGnify/ENA primary metagenome ERZ779888 (study PRJEB29588, sample SAMEA2155255) | human gut metagenome | biome: human gut; feature: human-associated habitat; material: faeces | place: Denmark | collected 2008/2010 ... | reverse complement strand
TTGTTAATAGGAAGTTTGTACTTTTTCTCAAACCAGTTTGAGAGTTCATCACCATACTTCCAAGACTGAGAAAGAACTTCTACTGCTCGCCACAATGTTACGAAGTCAATGCTGTCCATGTGCCCGGACTTCATTGCATAGTTGGCAATGTCATAAATCGGCTTGTCACACTTGGTCATAAGATACTGCATCCATAATGCAAAACGCTTAGCAAATGGAATTACAGTAATATACAACCCTGCGTCTTCGGGATATTTAAGCAAATTTTCCCAATGTTGCCAAAGTACTTTTTCTTCCGAACTTTTGAAGACAAATTCTGTGGATTCAGAAATTTGATCTATTTTAGTTTGAACCACATATGCACGATAGGTTTTTCTTACAAATGCTTTTTTAGGTAGACCAAACATCAAACAATCACCACGAGGTAATGCTTCTATTGTCCGGATGATTTCACTTCTGGGCAAATTTTGTGCTGCATAATAACCTCCAATAAAATCTTTTTTGGAGTAATGGGTGATTAGGACAATGGTGCCCTTGTAAATAACCCGTAGTCCGATAAAGAGAGTATTAGAAGGAAGCTCAAAGGCTTGAAATAGAACTTTCTTAAAATTTGATTCTTTTTCATAAACATTCTTCTTTTTTGGTTTTAATTCAACAAAATCATATATATCACCATAAGTTTTTAAAACTCTTTCATAATAAAGTTTTGTGTAGAGTTTTTTATCTTCGATTTTTATAATTTCAGTAGGTGGAGCAAGTTTCTTATACTCTTCACCTTTCCAAAACCTATTAAATCTTGCAATTGATATAAATCTATATCCCTTATCTTTAGGATAACTTTTCATTTTCCCAAAATATCCTGTCCACATCTATTTATCCTCATCAAATAGTGTCATTTGTCCGCTATTTGGGCTAAATCTAACTATGTATTCATCTGGATTTTTTTCCTGCGGAGTGAGTTCAATGTTTGGAGCAAGTTTTCTAAGACAAAATTTGTAGTAAACTTGCTTGCCAGTGGGTCTTAATAAATCTAAACAATCTTGCAAATATTTCGGCCAGTCCTGCCACTTATCTGCCGATTTAAAGTTGTTTATCTTTCCAATTTTGTAATGATCAACACAGTCCATCTCAAGAGTTTTTTTGATAAGTTTTAAACTTTCCTCTGGCTCAATTGTCGGCTCAAAACTTGCAAACGTTTTTATTCCATTGTTGTGCAAAATTTTTAAAGTTTCAAGTCTTTCATTTGGCGTGCTGGCATATGGCTCCCATTCTTTCGATTTTTCTTCGTCCAAAAAGGTGAGCGTTGTGCCGACTGTTATGCGATCCCCAAATTCTTTAAAGATGTCCAAATCCCTTAACATTTTCTTTCCACCTTTGGATAACACTGCAACGGGGACATGATAATAATTCAACATTTTCAGAACTTCACGAACTGTTTGCCCCTCATCGGCACTGTCGCAATAGCAATCTCCAACAAAAGATAAAAGAACTTGCTCTGTATATTTGTTTTTTTGCAAGTCTTTTTCTAAAAGTTTTAAAATATCCTTTCTTGGCTCCGGCTTTCCAAAATAGCTATCACTTGTGCGTTGCAATGTGTGCGGTGCATAACAATATTTGCATCTATGACTGCAACCTATGTAAATATTTAATGCATAAGGGCTATATTCTCGTGCCATTCCACAAGGCCTATATATTATACTCATGTTATGATTATAGCATAAATTCACAAATTTTGATATCAATTTATCACAAAATATCCATAATGTTTATCAAAATTATCCCTTATTGAATAATAATTCACCTCTTTAATGCCATAATTTCCAAGCATTTCATAGAAGAACTCAATTGCTCTTGCGTTAAAAAGAGAAGGTGCTTTGTCATAAAAATGCTTAAAGTTGAATTCTCTTTTAGCCTCATTTTGAATTTTTGTAAACTCATTTGTGATAAGTGTATAAATGATTATCGTTCCACTTTTAACTTTTTTGTTTGTTAACAATTTTTTATACAAATCAAATGCAATGCCATAGCTGTCGCAATCAATAACATTGAATTCGCCAAAATCTATAGCATCAAAAACATCTCGAGTATTTGCATTTAGGTTTTTGCCTTTATTTGTTGCTATGTCTATTCCGAAATATTTGTCAGTTTGGATATTATTCCAAAGCACGTTTCTTCCTGCAAATAAATCTAAAACTTTAACTTCTTTTAAATTCTTAATTGCTTCTTTCCTGATAAATATTTTATTTGCTATTGATTTGTTATCTGTTTTAGTTGATTGTCGACTCAATTTCCACTCCTTCAATTCTTTGTAATCTTGCAATCAAATTTGCAATTTCATCATTTTTATTTATATCTAGGCTTATGAGATAGTGAACTTTCTTTGCAGGTTTTAATAATCGTTTTTGAACTCTAATACAAGTTTTCAAATATTTATCCACATCAATGCCAAAATTTGTGAAATCAAATTCTTGCAATTCTTTTAATTGTTGAAACAATATCCCATCATCAAATCCAGTTTCTAGATTAGTTGAGTTGTGTGCGATAACATATGCTTTTTGTTCTTCTTTAGTCATATGGTCAAGTCTCACGCAAGGAAGTTTTGTGAGCCCAACAAGTTTTGCTGCTTCAACGCGCCCGTTGCCTTCTAAAACAATATTATCATCTCCAGCAATGCCTAGTGGGTCATTAAAGCCAAATTCTTTTATTGAGTTTGCAATATGCTCAATTTGCTGTCTTGTGTGAATTTTGGAATTTTCATCATAATGATTTAACTTCTCAATGTCTAAATATTCAATCTTTAAATCTTCCATTATTTTCTCCTCATCTCTGGCGTTAATCTTAAATCTTTTAAAATCTTTTCTAAATGTTTATTACAGTCTAGCCAAGTTTTGTAATGTTCATTTTCTTTTACCATAACTTTTGGAGTTTTGCCGTCACTACAAATTCCAGTTACTATGCGAATGTATCTTTCAGGGCTTTTGTTATATTCTCGCCAAGCTCTGTCTCTCATTATTTTGATTTGACAATATTGCCATATTAGTTCTTCATCCGTTGAAGACAATCTATATTTGATACTTGATTTCAATGTTTTGATAATTTCACCATAAGCAACTTTTTCTTCGTCTGTTAAATGTTCTGGCACTTGCAGAATTTCATCATTTATTCTTTTAGTTTCTTCTTCATTTCTTTTATTGTTTTCAATCATTTCTTTTTGCCACTTTTCCATAAAACCTCCTTAAATATGCAAAAAGGTCATTCACACCAGTGAACAACCCTTAAATTTTATATAATGATTATAGTAAGCGTTTCTTCCAAAATCAACAAACAGTGTCAATTTTTGAAATATTTATCTAAAAATTGTTAAATAACAACTTTTCATATATATTGTTCACAAACTGTCTAAAAGAAAACTAGAAAATCATAAATAATTTTAGACAAGTTTAAAAGATAGGAAGTAATACACTTTAACATCATTCTCGCCAGTAAATAAAGGGATTTAAAGGCTTTTGATAATCAAAAACAAGACTAAAAAAGAGATCCGGATTGCACCTCTTAATCAGGGTGTCCGGGGTTCGAGCCCCCGATGACCCACCACAATTATGGATAAAGAAAAATGCTTTATTAAAAAACTCCCAATTGGGAGTTTTTTAATATTTACTAAATTGGCTATTATACAAATTATAGTAGAAGCCTTTTTGGGCGAGCAGTTGTTTGTGCGTGCCTTGTTCAATGATGTTACCTTTATTCATAACTAAAATTAGGTCAGACGAGACGATTGTTGAAAGTCTATGAGCGACAACAAAACTTGTTTTATTTTCCATCATTTTATTGAAAGCTTCTTGAATCGCGAGTTCGGTTCTTGTGTCGATGTTGCTTGTTGCTTCGTCCAAAATTAACATAGGCGGTTTTGAAAGCATCAATCTTGCGATACAAATGAGTTGTTTTTGACCTTGTGACAAATTATCGCCGTTTTCATTGATGATTGTATCGTAGCCATTTGGCATTGTTTGAATGAAGTAATCAACACCAGCAAGCCGTGCCGCTTTTCTGACTTCCGCATCTGTGGCATTTTCTTTGGAGTAGGCGATATTATCTCGAATTGATGCTGAGAACAGCCAAGTTTCTTGCAGCACCATGCCATATTGATTTCTCAAGCTTTTTCGTGTGACATCTTTAATAGGATAGCCACTAACAACAATCTGACCTTTATCAACATCATAGAAACGCATGAGCAAATTGATAAGGGTGCTTTTGCCGCAACCGGTTGGCCCAACGATGGCAACTTTTTGTCCTTTTTTAATGTTTAAATTCAAGTTTTGAATGAGTTTTTTATCTGCTGTGTAGGAGAAGTCAACATTTTCAAACACAACTTCACCTGTGCAATGTTTAATGTCTGGCAATCCAGCGTCACTTGTTTCGTTTTCCATATCTAATATGTTGAAAACCCTTATTGCAGAAGCATAGGCTGCTTGAAGGTCTGCAAACACATCTGCAATATCGTTGAATGGACGCGTGTATTTGTTGGCGTAAGACAAGAAGATTGAGATATCGCCGACTGACATTTGACCTTTAATTGCGTAAATGCAACCCATGATTGCAACTGTGGCATAGAGCAAACCATTAATAAATCTTGCGATTGGGGCAGAAAGGGTGGAGTAATACATGGCTTTTTGGTTTGCGTTTTTAAGTTTTAAATTGATTTCGTCAAATTTTTTAATTGACCTATCTTCATACAAGAAACCTTTTACGATTTTTTGATTTCCGACCATTTCGACCATTGTTCCAGACAGGTCGCCAACGCATTTTGCTTGTTTTTTAAACAATTTATGTGACAATTTTGCTATGACGGCAGCAACAATGATTGAAACTGGTGTTATGCCGATAATGATTAGGGCGATTGTGACATTTATTCTAACCATGAAGATGAGAGTTAAAACGATGGTTGCAAGGCAGTCAAAGAAAGTTGTTAAACCCATAACGAAGCCGTCTGTTATTAAGTCGACATCGTTAATCATACGACTTTGCAGGTCGCCATGGCTGGAGTTATCAATATATTTTAAAGGCACTTTGTTGAATTTTCTAAAAATGTCGTTATGCATTTGTTCTTCAACTTTGTATGCCATTCCGTTTGCTACGCGAGATAGAAGCCATTTAAAAACGGCGAACCCAACAACGCAGATTGACAGGTAAATGATATATTTGATAATCATGTCAAACTGCACTTGATCTGGGCCGACAATATAGTCAATTCCGCGGCCGATTAAGATAGGTATGAAAATTTCAAATACGGAGTTGATGATTGCAAACAAAACAGCAAGTGCGAGAAGATACCAATATTTTTTTAGGTAGCTAAGCGTTCTAAGAATTGTTGATTTCGCTTTTGGCTTTTTAATTCTAGCAACGCTTTCAATTCGTTTGGAGTTTGAATCTAAGATGATAGGTGAGTCGGTGAGTTTTTGCGCTTTTTCGTCTGATGAAACAAATGAAGGACTATTATTTAAAGTTGAAGGGACAATTGTTGGAATTGTAACTTCTTTCGCTGGTTGGGCTTTTTCTGGGTTGTTAAAAGAAGGTTTCGGCAAAGCAGCGATTGCTTTTTGCAATCTGCGAAACTCTTTTTCTTCAAATTTTGTCCTTTTGATTTTTTTGCTTTCTTTTTTCACGACTTTTCCTTTATTTTGTTTGTGATAGATAGATATTTTTATACACTTCGCAATTTTCTAAAAGTTCTTTATGTTTTCCCATGCCAACGATATTGCCGTTATCCATAACGATGATTAAATTGGCATTTCTTACCGTATTTGCCCTTTGAGAAACCAAAATGACGGTTGAGTTGATGTCATCTTTGATTGCTTTTCGTAGATTAGCATCGGTTGCGAAGTCTAGGGCAGAGGCACTGTCGTCCATGATTAAAATTTCAGGGTCGCCAACAAGCGCTCTTGCAATAGTTAGCCTTTGCCTTTGACCACCAGAAAAGTTCTTTCCGCCTGCTTGAACCTTAAAGTTGTATTTTTCCGGCAAATCTCTAACAAATTCTTCTGATTGCGAAATCTTGATTGCTTTTTGCATTTCTTCGATAGTCGCATCTGGTTTTCGCCAATGCAAGTTATCTTTTAAAGTGCCTTTAAACAAAACGGCTTTTTGCGGCACAATTCCGATTTTTCCACGGAGTTGTGCAAAACTATAATTTTTAACATTGATGCCGTCTATTAAAATTTGACCTTGCGTGGCGTCATAAAACCTCGGAATTAAGTTGATAACACTGCTTTTTCCGCTGCCTGTTCCGCCAATTAAGCCGATTGTGTCGCCTGGATAGGCTTTGAAACTCAAATTTTTGACTGCCATTTTGGCAGAATTGGAATATGAAAAACTAACATTTTGAAATTCAATTTTTGGAACATCTGGTGAAGTTGTTGTTATAATAAATTCATGATTTGTTTCTTCAACTGATGGTTGTGCGTCAAAAACTTCATTAATTCTATTCGCACAGTTAAACGCTTTAATAAATGCGATTATTAAGTTTGCTAGCGAAATAAGTGCTGCAGAGATTTGTAGAAGATAGTTAACAAATGCAATTATTTGACCTTGTGTAAGTGTTCCAACATTAACTTGAAGCCCACCAAACCACATAACAGCAATTATTGCAAAGTTGATAACTGTTGAGGTGATAGGGTTCATGAGCGATGAGATTGAAACCACTTTAATAGATGATTTTCTCAACTTTTTCGCAGCGCCTGAAAACCTTTTTTCTTCATAATCTTGTTTGTTGAATGCTCTTACAACTCTTGCACCTTGCAAGTTTTCTCTTGTGATTTCTGAAACTTTGTCTAAGTTGTTTTGCGATTCGTTGTAAAGCGGTTCAGTTTTTTTCAATATGATAAACACAACAAAGAAAATTATTGGTGCAACAACCAAAAATAATAAAGATAATTTAATATCTATAATCATTGCAATTATCGTTGAACCAAGAATTAAAAATGGTGTTCTCATAACTGTTCTTAAAAACATTCCAAGAGCAGTGTCAATTCTTGCGACATCGTGGGTTATACGATTGTTCAAGGTGGCTGTTCCGAATTTGTCTAGTTCTGCATGAGAAAGAGTGTTTATATGTTCATACATATTTTTTCTAATTTCGTAACTTACGCCAGAGCATGCTTTTGCTGACAATTTTGCACACAAAACGGCACTGATAATTCCCACAACATTCAAAGCAACAACAATAGCGCCCCAAATTGCAATGTATCTAATATCGTGATTTTTAACACCAATATCAATCATATTTGACACAAGCAAAGGAATGGCAATATCTGTTATTGTCTCAAAAAACTTAAATATTGGGGCACAAACCATTTCTTTTTTGTATCCCTTAAAAAATCTAAACAGTTTCTTCAAATAGGTTTTCCTTAATTTTATTTTGATTATATAAAATAATAAGATATTTAACAAATAATTTTTAGTTATTATTACTAATTTTAAACATAATAGTTACAAGAAAAATTTTAAAAATTTTTCAAAAAATTAGCACTCTGCGCTTGACAGTGCTAACTTTTGGTATTATAATATCGCCGAAAAAGGAGGAAAAGACTATGAATTACGAAAAAATTACACAAAAAAGTGCAGAATGTTTGCAAAACGCTCAAAGAATTGCTTTGGAAAATGGCAACCAAGAAATTACATCTTTGCACATTTTAAATGCTTTAATAAACGATGACGAAGGTATAATTTCTCAAATTTTAAGCGAATTAAAAGTAAATTTGGATAAGTTGGAAAAGGATATAACAAATGAAATTGCCAATTTGCCAAAAATTCACCCATTAAATCAAGCATATTTTTCAAGCGAAACAGAGCAAATGTTAAATCTTGCACAAAATATTGCAAATCAAATGAAGGACGAATATGTTTCGGTTGAGCATATATTCCTTGCAATTTTGGAAAAAGGAGATAAGAAAACAAAGGATATTTTAAGTAGAAACAACATCAATCGAAATGATTTTATTAAAGAACTTGCAAGCGTTCGTGGGAACACGAATGTTACAACGGACAGCCCAGAAAGCACATACAATGCACTCAAAAAATATGGCACAGACCTTGTTGAACTTGCTAGGAAAAATAAAATTGACCCAGTTATCGGCAGGGACAGCGAAATCAGAGATGCTATTATGATTTTGTCAAGAAAAACAAAAAACAACCCTGTTTTGATTGGTGAAGCGGGCGTTGGTAAAACTGCTATTGTTGAAGGGCTTGCTCAACGAATTGTAAACGGCGATGTCCCAACAAATTTGAAAAACAGAACTATCTTTTCGCTTGATATGGGAGCACTTGTTTCAGGTGCAAAATATCGTGGCGAATTTGAAGAAAGGTTGAAGTCAGTATTGAACGAAGTCAAAAAGAGCAATGGTAAAATCATTTTGTTTATTGATGAACTTCATACGATTGTTGGTGCTGGTAAAACCGAAGGTGCTATGGACGCGGGCAACTTGTTAAAACCTATGCTTGCAAGGGGCGAACTTCATTGCATTGGTGCAACAACTCTTAATGAGTATCACAAATACATTGAAAAAGACCCAGCCCTTGAAAGAAGATTTCAAACTGTTATGGTTAAAGAACCAACAGTTGCTGATACCATTGCAATTTTGCGTGGTTTAAAAGAAAGATACGAACTCTATCATGGCGTTAAAATCAGCGATAGTGCATTAATAAATGCCGCAGTGCTTTCAAATAGATACATCACTGACAGATTTTTGCCAGATAAGGCGATTGACCTTGTTGATGAAGCCTGCGCGATCGTTAAAACTGAAATCGATTCTATGCCAACTGAAATGGACGAAATTAGGCACAAGATGATTCAACTTCAAATTGAAGAAACAGCGCTTAAAAAAGAAACAGATAAACTTTCGCAAGCACATCTTGCCGAAATTCAAAAAGAACTTGCTGAGTTGCAATCAAAATTTAATGAAATGAGCGTAAAACTCAAAAAAGAAAAGGAAAATATCAACAAAGTTCAGTTGATAAAAGAACAAATTTCGCAGGTTAATGCTCAAATTGAACAAGCACAAAGAGAGTATGATTTGAACAAGGCGGCGGAACTTAAATACACAAAGTTGATTGACTTGCAAAAACAACTCGCAGATGCTGAAAAACTTGTTGAAAGCGAAAAAAATGGCATTTTGCAAAGTAAAGTGACAGACGAAGAAATCAGACAAGTTGTTTCCAAATGGACAGGAATACCTGTTAACAGTTTGAAAGAAAGCGAAAGAGAGAAAATTCTTAAATTACCTGAAATTTTGCATAATCGTGTTGTTGGACAAGACGAAGCCGTTCAAAAAGTTTCTGACGCAATTTTGCGTTCAAGAGCAGGTATTCAAGACCCTAACAGACCTCTTGGTTCGTTCTTGTTCTTAGGCCCAACTGGCGTTGGTAAAACCGAACTTTCAAAAACTCTTTGCCAGGCATTGTTTGATGATGAAAAAAACTTAATTAGGATTGATATGAGCGAATATATGGAAAAATTCTCTGTATCAAGACTTATTGGTGCGCCTCCAGGATATGTAGGCTATGAAGAGGGTGGTCAACTTACCGAAGCGGTTAGAAGAAAACCATATTCGGTTGTGTTGTTTGATGAAATAGAAAAAGCACACCCAGATGTATTTAACATTTTGCTTCAAATTTTGGACGATGGCAGAATTACAGATTCTCTTGGAAAAACTGTTGACTTCAAAAACACAATCATAATTTTGACAAGCAATCTTGGTGCTGATGTTATCATGCAAAGCATTGAGAAAAATCACGAAATAACTGCCGAAACGCGTGAAGAAATAAAATCTATTTTGCAAGCGCATTTTAGACCAGAATTTTTGAACAGGTTAGACGATATAATCATATTCCAACCACTTCAAAAGGCTCAAATTTCAAAAATTGTTGATTTATTGCTTGAAAAACTTAATATTAGACTTAAAGAAAAACAAATTTCGCTTAAAGTGACAGACAAAGCAAAAGAATTGATAATTGAAAACGGCTACGATGAAGCGTATGGTGCTCGTCCACTTAAAAGATACATTCAAGATGCTGTTGAAACAGCAGTTGCAAGAAAAATTTTAAGTAACGATTTGTCCGCTGGCTCTGAGATTATAATTGATGCCGAAAACAACGAAATTGTGATTAAGTAAAATAAAACCCCACAGGATAAAAGCTGTGGGATTTTTTATTTGTTATTTTATGCTTTTTTGTTTGAGTTCAACTAGAAAAAATAAAAATTGCTTTACTTATTATTTCTTTTATGTTAATATTTAGTCGACTTATAAGGAGAAGTGTTTATGGTAGACCAAAAAAAATGTATTGCTTGCGGTGCTTGCATCGAAATATGTCCAGTTGGAGCGATTAGTTGGGCAGCAAATGGGAAATCATCAATAGACCCAAAAAAATGCATTAAATGCCACTCATGTGAAAGCATTTGCCCAGTTGAAGCAATTACTATTGAAGATTAATTTGAGGAAAATTTATGGAAAATAATTCAAAAAAAGCGATTATTGAACTTAGCGAAAATAAAATCACATTGGTTATTTTGGAAACAAAAGAGCCTTGTTTTTATAATGTAATTGATACCTATTCAGACAATATTGTATTGGCACAAGAGATTATCAATGAAAATTTGATAAGGCCAGTTGTTATAAAAGATGTTATGAAGATTTTAAAATCTTATAGAAAAATTTGTGATAATTTAGGAATTGTAAACATAACAATGTTTGCACCTAATTATTTTTCTAAGGCTAGAAATATAAAAAGCTTAACAGAAGAAATATATAACACCTGCGGATTTGCAATTAATATTTTATCACCAGAAGAACAATTGAAAAGTTTGTTTTGCGGTGCAGTTAATTGCACAGATTTAACAAAAGGTGTTTTCTTGCACATTGGCGAATATGAAACATATATCGTTCAATTTAATAGAAGAAACATTTTAAATTCAATTTCATTGCCTTTCGGAACATATCCACTTGCAAAAATGCAAGAAGAAGGTGATAAAAATGAAGTCAACAAATATTTAGAAGACTTTGCAGCACAAATTAAAGAAATTCCATTTATTAACGATAAAGACCCAGAAACTCAATATTTAACAAACGGAGCATTGTTCTTAAATCTTGGCGTGCTTGCAAGGAAAGCCACAAGATATCCACTTGAACTTGCAAATAACTATGTTGTAACAAAAGAAACTTTTGACAATGTTTACAATCTTGTCACAAACTTAGACTTAGATAAAACAAAGAAATTAAAAGGCATTTCAGAAGGCACCGCAGATAAATTTGTTGCGGGGCTTCAACTTGCTAATATTTTCATGAATAGCCAAGAAGTTTCTCAATTTTCAATAAGTGAAGAAGGGCTTAGAGATGGTTATATGAATTTCTATATCATGCCAGAAGTTTTTGATAGACCTCTTAGCGAAATGTTTGCATACAGTTTAGAAAATATCAATGCTTTCTTCAAAGTTCCAAACTCAAATAACGAAAAAGTATACGAACTTGCAATAAATGTGTTTAAACAATTAAAAGTTATTCACAAATTGCCTAGAAATTATATAAAACCGCTTAGAATTGCTGCTTATATGTATGATTGCGGCAAGAGAATTTGCTATAACAACTATGTTAAAAATTCTTTCCCAATTATATTGAACTCAAAAATTAAGGGCGTTTCACAAAAAGATTTGCTCCTTGCCGCATTTGCTTGCACATTCCAAGAATTGGATAATTTCAATCTAACAGAATGGGTTAAGTATTCAAGCATTGTCACAGAAGACGATTTAGATGCTATCAAGAAAATCGGCATCATAATCAAACTTGCAGCAGCACTTGATTCAACAAAATCATCAGTTATTCAAGATTTGTCTTGCGACATTTTGGGGGACTCCATCATCATGAAAACAATCGTTGAAAAAGATGCAAGTTTTGAAATTGCAGAAGCAATGAAAGTAAATTCAAGTTTTAAAAAAGTATTTGTTAAATTTATTGAAGTAATTTAGGGGAATTATGAAAAATTGTAAAAAATTAAGCCTTATTTTGTGTTGCATATTAATGGTGTGCGTTTTTGCTTTTGCAGGTTGCGCATCATTAAGAGTTGGAGATTATTATTTTAAACCTTATGTAGGTAGCGAAACAGAAAATGAAAAAATCACTCTCAACACAGAAGGCTTGTCTTTGCAAGAGAAAAAGACCAAAATTGCTGAAGAATATATCAAAATTTCTTTCACAGTTATAATTGCCAAAAAAGTTGATACAGTGGTTTATACATCAGCAGGAGTTGAAAAGTCAAAAAATACAAAAGAAACTTTCTCGTCATTCGGTAGCGGAACAATAATTCATAAGGGCGGTTATATATTAACAAACTACCATGTAATCCAAACTGCACTTACAGAACCATCAACAGTAAACCAAACAAATGCCGCAACGCGTGAAATCACTAAAATTACAACATCTTATGTGGTTTATGTTTCGCAAGATGGCGGAGAAACAGTTTATGATGCAACAATTCTTTGGAGTGGTTATAATTTTGACTTGGCTGTTATTGTTTGTGAACAATTTGCAGAATTAAAAGCAGCACCTTTAAAAGATAGGTCAGTTTATTGTTCACAAGAAGATAAAATCAATGTTTTGGAAGATATTATCACAGTTGGAACTCAATATAATCAAGAAAACTATGGTTCGGCAACAACTGGAACAATCTCATCAAACATTGTTAGGTCAGTTTATGGTTCAGACTTAAATTTAAATTATGAATATTTAATTCAACACGATGCCGCAATAAATCACGGAAATAGTGGCGGTGCACTTATTGATATGAATGGCAACTTGATTGGTGTGAACACTCTCGGTGTGGATAATGCAAATTCGCTTTTCTATGCAGTATCTGTTTATCCAGTAATCTCTATTTTGCCAACTATTGTTAAAAATTGGGAAAATAAAGCACAAGCAACAACCGATGTTGTTATCGGCTTTTCAGGAATTGATAAATTGATGGTCAGAAATGCTCCAACAGGTGCAGTTGCAGACCAATATTTAGATTTTAACAAAAGCGGCGTTATAGTAATTGGAGTAAATGCTGATTGTATTGTTTCAGGCTTAAAAGTGAATGATATAATTAAAGAAATAAGGTTTACAAACGGCACAACATCAGAAACATTTAAAATAAATTGCACTTACGACTTTTTGTATGCAAGACTGCGTATGCATGATTATAAAACTGCAACATTTGTTGTTGAAAGAGATGGAACAAATTTTGAATTAATATTAAATCAAGGATAAATATGAGATACACATTAGCAATTGAATTTGGTGGAGTTTACACAAGCATATATAGAAAAGAAGAGGGTCTTGTTTTAAAAGAACCTTCACTTGTTTGTGCAAAACAAGAAGGTGAAAATTACACAATTCTTGCAATGGGGAATGAAGCAAAAAAAATGCAAGGCAAAACAGACGATAAAACTTACATTTTTAGCCCATTCGGCGAAGGAAAAATCAAAGCGCCAGAATATGCTGTTGAACTTTTAAATTATTTCTTAAAAAAAGTTGAAGCAAAAAAACTCATTAAAGAAAATGCGATTTTCTGCGTAAATTCATCATTAAATGCGGGAGAAAGAAAAGAATATATAGATGTCTTTTCAAAGTGCAATATCGGTAAAATTTTGATTGTCCCAGGTATAATCTGCGCTGCTGAAATGAGCGGTATAGACCTTAATACTTCACGAACAGTTTGTGTTGTAAATATCGGCGGAACAACAACTGAAATCGCCTTGATAAATATGAACCAAATTATCAAAGGTGCAAGCTTGCAATTGGGTGGCAGAAGTTTAGATATAAACATCGCAAATATGGTCGCAGATAAGTATGAAACAATAATTAGTATTGCTTCGGCACAAAAATTAAAAGAAGAAATTGCTTCATTGTATGATAACGATAGCCAAAGTTTTGAAGTTTTGGGCGCAGATGAAATGACTGGCAAGCCAAAAAGAGTTATTGTCACATGTGCAGATGTTAAAAGTGTGATTATTCCATTTATTGAGCAAGTTGTGCTTGCTATTGAAACAAGCATAAACACTTGCGCACCAGAAATTGCCGCAGATATAATTTCAAATGGCATATTTATTAGTGGTGGAGTTTCCAAAATTGCTGGTATTGAAAAATATTTACGAAAAGCATTGGATATTGATGTTAAATTTGTTGAAGATAATGAAAATGCAGTGATATTAGGTGCTGGAAGATTGCTTGCCAGTTCAAGCAATTTGCAAGACATAGCAAATAAGTTTTAAAAAATCCACTTTTAAAAAGTAGTTTTTTTAACAAAAAAAACGCCATAAGGCGTAAGGTGGTGGGCAGTAAGGGACTCGAACCCCTGACTTCCTCCACGTCAAAGAGACACTCTACCAACTGAGTTAACTGCCCAAATTTCTGCTTTAATATATCAAATTATCTGTAATATGTCAATTATTTTTGATAAAAATATTTATTACTAA
>ERZ779888.2600-NODE-2600-length-14506-cov-4.219500_pt1 | contig 14506 bp, 12 predicted proteins | sample MGYA00511245_ERZ779888 | MGnify/ENA primary metagenome ERZ779888 (study PRJEB29588, sample SAMEA2155255) | human gut metagenome | biome: human gut; feature: human-associated habitat; material: faeces | place: Denmark | collected 2008/2010 ... | reverse complement strand
GGTAGCCGCAGTTGACATCCTGGCCCGTCAGGAATACAGCGAGGCCAAACTCTGCGAGAAACTTTTGCGCAAGGGCTATGGGGAAGACGATATCGCTGCTGCCATTGCAAGGCTCAAGGCCCGCCATTACCTCAATGATGCTGAGGCCTGTCAGCGCCAGTTCGACTTTCTCTATCACGAAAGCCGCAATTCTCTGCGCCAGATTTGCCTGAAACTGCGTCAGCGCGGTTTCCGGAAGGAAGATATTGACGCCTGCCGGCCGCAGGATGTCTATGAACGCGAAAAGTCCGCGGCGCTGCGGGTACTCGCGCTGAAATTCCCGCGCGGCGGTGAGCGGCAGAAGATGATGGCCAATCTCTATCAGAAGGGCTTTGACTCTGGTGCTGCAAGGGCAGCCGTGGCGGAATATCAGGAGCGTTTTGAAGAATCCTGAGACTGCTTTTATAGAGAACATGAAGAGGGGGATTACTTTGGGGATGAAAGATGTTCATTTCAATAAGGAAGAACTCCGTGAGAAGTTCTTCAGCTGTCAGGGAAGGCTGAACCGCAGACCGTTTATCATGCGCATGTTCGGGGTCATCATTGCCTTTACGGTAGTGGCTCTGGTGCTGTATAGCGTATGCTTCGGCCTTTTGGGTAGCAAGACTGCGGCGGACGGCGTGGCCATGGTCATTTCGGTGATTGAGGTCGTCTCGATTTACACCCTCGTGGTGCGGCGTCTGCATGACCTCGGCTATGGCAATGCTTTGGCCGTTGTCTATCTCGTCATTGGCATCTTGCAGCCGTTCCTGTTCAAATCGGTGGAGGGAATGCCTGAGGACAGCATGGAAGTGGAAGTCGTTCAGGCGCTCAACATGTTCGTCATGCTGCTCGTGGTCTGCCTCATGCTGATTCGCGGCAAACGCGGTGAAAACCAGTATGGAGAAGACCCGCTGGCACACTGAACATGACAAGCGTTCCTTTTTTCGGTTCTCTATGATATAATTTTCTCAGGATATGATTCCTGTTCGTGTTGCTTTAATTAGGAAGGAAGAAAAAAATTGAGCAAGCCTGCAAATGAAATGATTCTCGTACTGGACTTTGGCGGCCAGTACAATCAGCTCATCGCGCGCCGCGTGCGTGAAAATCATGTGTACTGCGAGGTTCACCCGCAGTCTCTGCCGTTGGAGAAAATCCGCGAGATGGCGCCGAAGGGCATCATCCTGACGGGCGGTCCGAACAGCGTCTATACGGAAGACGCCGTGACGTGCAGCCCAGAGATTTTCGAGCTCGGCATTCCGGTCCTCGGCATCTGCTACGGTTCGCAGCTCATGGCGCATCTCTTAGGCGGCAAAGTCGAGACGGCACCGACGAGCGAATACGGCAAGACGGAAGTCACGCTCAATGATGAGGGCAAAAAGTCGAAACTCTTCGCTGGTGTCAAGGAAAAGAGCATCTGCTGGATGAGCCATACGGACTATATCGCGAAAGCTCCGGAAGGCTTTACGGTCACGGCCTTTACGCCGGTTTGCCCTGTCGCTGCCATGGAAAATGAAGAGCGCCGTCTCTATGCAACGCAGTTCCATCCGGAAGTCATGCACACGGAACAGGGCAAGGAAATGCTCCATAACTTCGTCTACAGCGTCTGCGAATGCAAGGGCGACTGGAAAATGGATTCCTTTGTCAAGACGACGGTCGAAGAACTCAAGAAGAAGATTGGCAAGGGCAAGGCGCTCTGTGCTCTTTCGGGCGGTGTCGATTCGTCCGTTGCCGCTGTCCTGCTGTCAAAGGCCATCGGCAAGCAGCTGACCTGCGTCTTTGTCGACCATGGTCTGCTGCGCAAGGATGAGGGCGACCAGGTAGAATCCGTCTTCGGTCCGGAAGGCCCGTATGACCTCAACTTTATCCGCGTCAACGCCAAAGACCGCTTTTACGAGAAGCTCAAGGGCGTGACGGAGCCGGAGAAGAAGCGTAAAATCATCGGCGAGGAGTTCATTCGCGTCTTTGAGGAAGAGGCTAAGAAAATCGGTGCGGTTGATTATCTCGTACAGGGTACGATTTACCCGGATGTTATCGAGAGCGGCCTCGGCAAGTCGGCCGTCATCAAGAGCCATCATAATGTCGGCGGCCTGCCGGACTATGTCGATTTCAAGGAAATCGTCGAGCCGCTGCGCCTGCTGTTTAAAGATGAAGTCCGCGCTGCCGGCCGTGAGCTCGGTCTGCCGGAATATCTCGTCAACCGCCAGCCGTTTCCAGGCCCGGGCCTCGGCATCCGCATCATCGGTGAAGTCACGGCCGAAAAAGTCAAGATTGTACAGGAAGCCGATGCGATTTACCGCGAGGAAGTCGCGAAAGCCGGCGTCAAGAACCTCGGCCAGTACTTCGCTGCCCTGACGAACATGCGCAGCGTCGGCGTCATGGGCGATGGCCGTACGTACGACTACGCCATTGCACTGCGTGCTGTCATGACGAGTGATTTCATGACGGCGGAAAGCGCTCAGCTGCCGTGGGAAGTCCTGCAGAAGACGACGAGCCGCATCGTCAACGAAGTCAAGGGCGTTAACCGCGTGCTCTATGACTGCACGGGCAAACCGCCAGCTACGATTGAGTTCGAATAATTGATTCAGATGATATAAAAAGCCGTGGAAACTGAGTTTTGTCAGTTTCCACGGCTTTTGTTCTTATAGGATCGGCGTGTGTCAGTCATTGCCTTCGTGGAAGAATTCAATGATTTTGTGGATGGCAAGGGCCATGTGATTTGGATTCTGGAATGGGTGATTGGCTCCTTCGACGGGGATGAATTCAATCACGTTGTCTTCGGCAAATTTCTGGGCATCCTCAATCGGGACCATTTCATCTTTCGTGCCGTGCAGAATCAGCATATTGTCGGCAAAGTCAAAGTATTCGTGGTCGAGCGGGCAGAACGACTTGAGGTCGTCAAGGAACGACTGGTCAATCTTCATCTTGCGCTCAAAGCCAATCTGGATTTCCTTGCCCTTTCGGAGTTTGGCATGGTCGGCCTCAGAGATGCGGCCGCTCATCGTCTCGTACATGTGGATGGCCGGGCAGCGCAGGGCGATGCGGCGGAACGGATTGCCAACCTCGATGAGATAGCGCAGCGTCAGATAGCCGCCGAGGCTTGTCGAGTAGATGCAGACGTCTTTTGCCTTGAGCTCATTCTTGGCATAATCCGTGACGATGGTCAGGTAAGTCAGGCATTCCGCAACCGTGAGTTTCTTGCGTGCGTCCATGCCGTGGCAGGGCCAGTCAAAGGCAATGACGCCCCAGCCCTTGTATTTGGCGGTCAGGTGCTCACCAAAATTCAGCGTGCCGGTTGTCTCTTTATTGCTGCCGAAGCCGTGCGTGACGATGGCGATATGCTCAAACGAACGGGCGCTTTTGTCGCTGTCTTTGCAGATGAGCTTGCAGCGGATGCTCAAGCCCTGCTCATTGATATCAAAATGTTTTTCCATGATGGGAATCCCTCGGTTTCTAAAATTTCCAAAACACTAATGCTTCCATTATACGACGAATCGGACAGACTGAAAAGTCAATGGCGGTTTCATAGTATCTTATTCCATACTGGAAGATAAAAAAGTACATACTTGTCTATCGTGCTGAATCTGCTATACTGAAACCATGAGCAGAAAACATGTGTATCTATCTTATCGGAGAATATCCTGACGGGAGGCGGAAGTATGGACCTTGCTGCACTGGAAAAAAATCTCAAATGGCGCGGCATCAAGCTGACGGTCTTGGCGACGAAAGAAGAAGCCGCAGACTATCTGGCGGGGAAAATCAAAGGCAAAAGCGTGGGTTTTGGCGGCTCGATGACCCTCGAGACGATGGGACTTTACGAGAAACTCAAACCTCAGAATGAAGTGTTCTGGCATTGGCGTCAGGACATGCCGGCAGATGAAGCTAAGGCCAAGGCGTATCTGGCGGATATCTACGTTACTTCGCTCAACGGGGTGGCCGAGACGGGTGAGCTCATCAATATCGATGGTAGCGGCAACCGCGTGGCGGCGACTTTGACGAAGCACGAAAAAGTTTATTTCGTCGTCGGTGAGAATAAAATTGCCCCTGACCTCCATGCGGCGATTGACCGTGCGCGCAATATCGCGGGCCCGCTGAACGCCCAGCGCCTGCACCGCAGGACGCCGTGTGCCATCAAGGCCGACCGCTGCTACGACTGCAAAAGCCCCGAACGCATCTGCTGCAGCCTCAACATTCTCTGGGAAAAGCCGATGCAGGTAGGGGAATGCGAACTCGTACTGATTCAGGAGAAGCTTGGTTATTAAGCTGTATATATATAATAGAAAGAAGGAAAGCAAATGAAATTCAAGTTTGCCCATAACAACTTCAATGTACTCAATCTCGACAAGAGCCTTAAATTCTACGAAGAAGCCCTCGGCTTCAAGCCGGTCCGCAAATTCGAGGGGCCGGGCTTTACGCTGGCGTACCTTTCCGACGGCGGCCAGACGCCGCATGAACTCGAACTCACGTGGCTCCATGACCGCAAGGACCCATACAATCTTGGTGAGAATGAATTCCATCTGGCCGTGCGTACGGATGATTTTGAGGCAGCTTATAAGAAGCATAAAGAAATGGGCTGCATCTGCTTTGAAAATAAGGATATGGGCATCTACTTTATTAACGACCCGGATAATTACTGGATTGAAATTCTGCCGCCGAACCTTTGAGCTCAGTCGTTTAAGGTTCCTGAGGCATTGGCAAAATCCTGTCTGTCTGCATTTTGCAGAGGGCAGGATTTTTTTGCTTAGGCACTATTCTTTTTCGATTTATGTGCTAGGATAAAAGAGTCGGTTTTTTGATTTTTCGTGAGGACGTATGCTTCATTATCTCAAGCCTTATTATGGCACTGCGGTGCTTACTATATGTTTCATGATAGCGGAAGTGCTCATTGACCTCTATCAGCCGCGCATGATGGCAGCGATTGTCAACGAGGGCATTTTAGGTATTGGCCATGGCGGTCTGCCGGACCCGGAACTCGTGCTCTGGACAGGTCTCGCAATGGTCCTGATTGTCCTGGTCGGCGGCTTTTGCGGCGTCATGGGCGGTGTCTGCGTCAATTTTTGTGCACAGAATTTTGGCAACGACATCCGCAAGGACTGTTTCCGGCGCATCCTGCATTTTTCGATGGAGCAGATTGACTTTTTCCATACGGGGTCGCTCATTACGCGCATCACGAGCGATACGACGCAGGTGCAGACGATGGTCAGTGCGGCGCTGCGCGGTGTCGTGCGCAGTCTGACCTTCCTGATGGCAGGCACTGCGGCACTTTTGTCGCTCGACATTCACTTTGGCCTCATCGCTGCACTGGCTGTACCGGTCATTTTTCTCGAGGTTTCCGTGATTGTCTGGAAGAGCAATCCGCTGTTTCTGCTGCTGCAGCAGAAGCTCGATGTGCTGAACGGCATCATGCAGGAAGACATCAGCGGCGCCCGTGTCATCAAGGGCTTCAGTCAGGAAAAACGCGAGCAGAAGCGCTTTGGCAGGGCCAATGACGACCTTGCGGAGACGCAGCTGCGTGTGCTCATCCTCATCGCCTGGCTGCAGCCGCTCGTCAATATCGTACTGAATCTTGCGTTAGTCGGGGTTATTTATGTCGGTTCGTTTGATGTCAGGACGGGAATGATAGGCCCCGGTACCATCATGGCCGCTTTGACTTATGTCGTGCAGATTCTCAATGGCCTATTGATGTTCGCGATGATTCTGCAGCTTTTTGCGCGCGGTCTTACGTCCAAGCGGCGTCTGCAGGAAATTCTCGCGGCTGAGCCTGTCATTGAAGACGGCGTTTATCCCTTGGCCCATGAGAGAATTGAGGCAGAAACAGACAAGGCCGTCGAGTTTTCGCACGTATTCTTTGGCTATCCTGGGCAGGGCGAAGCCGTCCTGCACGACATTTCATTCAGCATCAGAAAGGGAGAGACTTTGGCCATTGTCGGGGCGACGGGCGCCGGCAAAAGTACGCTTATTAAGCTGCTGCCGCGCTTTTACGATGCCGCATCTGGTCAGGTACGGGTGGATGGCCTCGATGTGCGCGCGTATCCTTTGCGGGAACTGCGCCGAAAAATGGCCATAGTCCTGCAGAAGACCGAGCTCTTTTCCCTGACCATCCGCGAAAATATCGCGTGGGGCTGCGGCGGGGCGAGTGAAGCGGAGATACGGGAAGCAGCGCGCATGGCTCAGGCGGAGAATTTCATCCTGAGCCAGCCGGATGGCTATGATACGGAAGTGGCCGAGGGCGGCATGAGCCTTTCGGGCGGCCAGCGCCAGCGCCTGGCCTTAGCGCGTGCCATCCTCTGCCGGACGGAACTTTTGATTCTCGATGACAGCACGAGCGCGCTCGATTTGCGTACGGAAGCTGCGTTTTATCGGGAACTCGCTGCCTATACGGAACGACTCCGCGCTGAAGGCCGCGAACTGACGAAAATCATCGTGGCGCAGCGCATCGCGACGGCCCGTCATGCCGACCGCATCGCCGTGCTCGATGGCGGCCGACTGACAGCCTGCGGCACGCACGAAGAACTCCTGCAGGCAAGCCCGCTTTATCGGGAAATCTGCGCTTCGCAGCTTGGCGGTGACGAAAAAGATAAAAAAGGAGGGGAGCGGTCATGACGGCAAAGAAAAAATCAGCGGAGGCGTTCTTTCATCATCCGCGCCATTTCGGCGGCTCTGTCGAAAGGGCAGTGCACCGTAAGGCCGCACTCCTGCGCCTGCTCACGTATTTCCGCGAGGAACGAGTCCGGCTTATTTTCCTGACTTTTGTTGTCGCGGCCGGTGTCGCGGCCGGCGTCATCGCGCCAATCTTCCAGAGTCAGGCCATCGATGCGATTGCGGAAGGCTCATATGGCCGTCTGCCGGTTATTCTTTTCTGGATGCTCGCGGCCTGCCTGACGTATGCTGTCATGTTTTTTTTTCAGGGCCGATTGAGTGCCAGGCTCAGCCAGAGCATCATCCGCCGGCTGCGCCGCGACCTGTTCGGGAAAATCAACACCTTGCCGCTTTCCTATATTGACCGCCATTCCCATGGCGACCTCATGAGCCGCATGACGAATGATGCCGATAATATCGCCAATGTCATCTCGACTTCGCTCGGTGCCATGTTTGCCGGCGTTTTGACGCTTTTGGGCACGGCCGTGGTCATGCTGTCGTTCAGTGTGCCTTTGACGCTTTTGACCTGTCTGACGGTCGTGGCAACGGTACTGACGACAAAAGTCATTGCAAAAAAGATGGGCAAGTATTTTTTGGAGCGTCAGGAGCTTTTAGGGAGTCTCAATGGCATGGTAGAAGAAAAAGTCACCGCCGTGCGGACGGTCAAGGCCTATGCCCGTGAAGAGCGTATTATTGAAGCGTTTGATCAGACGGCAGACAAACTGACGAAAACAGGCATCCGCGCGGAGAGCATCGGCAGCTCGATGGGGCCGCTGATGAATACCATATCGAACTGTTCGTTTGTCATTGTCTCGGCCTTCGGCGCTTATTTTGCTCTGCAGGGCTGGATTACCGTCGGCGTCATTTCGGCATTTATCATCTATTCCAAGCAGTTTACGCGCCCCATCAATGAAATTGCCCAGCTTTACGGGCAGATTGAGACGGCTCTGGCCGGCGCGGAGCGCATCTTTACCGTGCTCGATGAAAAGAGCGAGCCGGAAGGCGGTGAAGCGGTGCCGTCTCTTGCCCATGATGTCATTGAATTCCGTCATGTGAATTTCTCGTATGTGCCGGACAAACGCGTCATCGATGATTTCAATTTCAAGATTGAAGCAGGCAAAAAAATCGCACTCGTCGGGGCGACGGGCTCGGGCAAGACGACGATTGTCAACCTGCTCATGCGCTTTTACGATATCGATAGCGGCGAAATTTTGCTGGATGGGCGCGATATCCGCGAATATTCCCTGCAGAGCCTGCGCAGTATCGTGGGCATCGTACTGCAGGATACGGTGCTGTTTTCCGATACTATCCGCTATAATCTCACGTATGCCAATGACAAAGCTTCGGAAGAAGAAATCCGGCAGGCGGCAAAACTGGCCAATGCGGATGATTTCATCCGTCATCTGCCCCAGGGCTATGATACGGTGCTGACAGGGGCAGGCAGCAGTCTTTCTGAGGGGCAGAGGCAGCTTCTGGCTATCGCGCGGGCCTGCCTGGCCCGTCCGCGCATCCTGATTCTCGATGAGGCTACGTCGAATGTCGATACGCGCACGGAAGCTAAAATACAGGATGCGATGACGCGTCTGATGCAGGGGCGGACCTGCCTGATTATCGCACACCGCATCTCGACCATCCGCGATGCCGACGAAATCATCGTCATGGACAAGGGGCATATTGCCCAGCAGGGCAGCCATGATGAACTCATAAAAAAAGAAGGTCCATATAAGGACCTCTACATGACACAGTTTGCCGGACAGGCTTCATGACCGCACTGATGTGCTATAATAAGCTTGTACATGTGATTGACCTATCGGCAAATCGGGAGTGACGGCTTATGGATAAGAAACGGTATGAAGAAATCGGCGAGTTTCTCAAGATTTTCCAGCCCATTTACGCCAGGCGGCTTGGCAAGACGCGTCTTGAAAAAATGCGGTTTGCCTATTACACGAGTGCGGGCACGGGCATCAACATCCTCAAGGGGCACGCCCTCTGGATGCGCGCGGCGGCCTGCATGAACGATTATCGGGAAATCGATTACGGCATTCAGCTGCTCAATAAGACGGTCTATGGCTCCGACTACCGGCGCGAACGCATCCAGCGTCTGGCGAAACGTCTCGACTGGGGCGAGAACGTGCTCGATTCGATGATGAGCGACCTCAACAACAACGAGCAGCGCTATATCACGCATACGTATCTGGCCTGTGTTTCCGAGCATCGGCCGCGCGAACACGGCAAGGGCCGCCTCTCCATGTGGCGTGCCTATGGCAGGAAGACCGGCGTGGCGATTGTCCTGAAACCGACGGCCATTTTTGGACAGCTTGAACCTCTGCCGCTGCGTCTGACGCCTGTCGAATACCTGACACAGACGCAGTTCACAGAAGGCTTTGACTGGATGCTCGACAACATCGAGAATTATCTGGAAGAGCTCAAAGCACGCGAGCCAGCCAAGGTCCTTGAATACTTTGTCAATATGCTCATGACATCGCTGTTTTCCATCAAGAATCCGGGCTTCAATGAAGAGCGTGAATGGCGCTTTGTTTACCACGAGTCGGCCAGCGGCCATCTGCATCACGATATCGTCGTTGTCGACGGCATCCCGCAAATCATCTACAAACTGCCGCTTCAAGGCCCGCATGATGAAGGCCCGGGCGTGCCCTTAGCAGATGCTCTGGAAGAAATCATCATCGGCCCCAGTCAGTACGCCGAAGTCATTGAGGCAGCCTTTATCCGCATGCTTGAAGAATTCGGCATTCCCGATGCGGCCGACCGCGTGAGCAAAAGCAATATCCCGCTGCGCTGAATCCCTTAATCGCGGAACATATCGTCGTCATCGCTCTGCCAGCAGCTCATCTTTCGGACGTTGAGGCAGCTGATGTGTCCGCCGGGCAGATAGGAACCGGTGTCGCAGTCGATGATGTGATTGCGGAACATCAAGGGATGGTGCCGGTCCCTGTCAAAGCACTGCACGGGCGTATGGCCGACGACCACCGTCTGCGCGCCGTCGTACTCTTCATAGAATTCCGTGCGAATCCAGAGCATATCATCGACCTGTTCTTCATAGGAAAGTTTGGGATAAAAGCCCGCATGCGTAAAAAGATACTGTTCACCGACGATAGCGATGTGGTCAAGGGAGAGTACAAATTCCAGCAGCTCATGATAAAGGCCGCAGTCTTTTTCATACGTTTCTTTAAGACTCGTGAATGTTGCCTGCCCGCCGCTGCGGAGCCAGCCGTGCTCAAGGTCCATCGGTTCGCGGATGCTGTGATTCTGGAAATAATGGCGCATCATGGCTTCATGATTGCCAGTCAGCGTGATGACATGGGGATATTTCCTTTTTAGCTTCATGACCATCTGCAGGACTTTGGCTGTCTCGGGGCCGCGGTCGATATAGTCTCCGAGGAAGATGAGCAGGTCTTCCTGTGGGGCATAGGGAACATGCTGGAAGAGGGACTGCAGGCGCTCAAAGTTGCCATGGATATCGCCAACAGCAAGAATCCGGCCGAAGTCGTGGCTGTCGGGGACGATGACCATGCCGTCTTTGGCATATATTTTTTCTTTGCCTTTGAGCTGTTGGCGTTTGGCGTTAATTTCCTCTAAAATATTCATACTGCACCTTCTTTGTGCCGCAATATTGTTGATATAAAAGGCCGTCACTGCCGTATCCCTGCGATGATACACGCCGTGACGGCTCGTTTTTATTATAGCAAAAACGTTTGGAAACATCCAGAATGACAGAGCGGGGCTTCTGCGCTATAATATTCTTATTGACATCAATATAAAGAAAGGAAGAATCATCATGACAGTTCAGAAGATGACAGTGACGGGCTGGAAGCAGATGCTCGCCATGACGCTGCTGATGATGACATTTTTGTTGGCGGGCGGCATGGAAAATGCGCTGGCCTCGCCGGAGATTACTGACGCGCGGGCAGAGGCTTCCTATTGGACGCAGCGCAATCCTGCCGGCGACGCGGTCCTGCTGACGAAAGAACAGGTCAAACGCGTCAATGCGGGCCTGCGCGAACGCAATGATACGCTGGCGGACCTTTCATCCCTGCCGGAAACAATAAGCTCGGCAGAAGTACGGCAGCGCATTGAAAATGTCCGCGCACTCGGCGATTTTGACACGGCGGCAGTGCCGGACCTTTATAAGAACGGCAGTGCCCTGACGTCGTACAGCTATTCCTTTGCGCGCAAAAACTGCAATCTCGACGCCATTCCCGAACAGGTGAATGTCCGCTATGGCGTGGTGACGCGCCGTGCGAGTCTGCGCCTCCTGCCGGAGGCTGCCGGCTGGTTCGAGAGTGCCGGCGATACGCATTACGATACCCTGCAGGCCACGGCACTTGACCCTGCCGAGCCGGTAGCAGTGCTTCTTGACAGTTATGACAAGAAATTCTCATTCGTGCGCACGCGCTTTTATGACGGCTGGCTGCAGAAGTCCGATTTTGCCGAGACAGACTGGGACACCTGGACAAAGTTTGCCGCACCTGAAAATTTTGCTGTCGTTACAGCCAATAAAAAGACCATTGCCAATGCCGACGGCGAAGGGCTGCTGTTCCAGATGGGGGCAAAAATTCCTTTGACGAGTGATAAGAAGCTGCTGCTGCCGGTCAATGACAATGGGATGCTGCGGACAGGGACCGTCAGGACGCCGTTTGATGATACCATCCATGAGGGCTTTTTGCCGTGCACCGAAAATAATTTCGTGCGTCAGGGCTTCCGTTTTTTAGGGGATGTCTACGGCTGGGGTGGCCTTGATGACAGCGTGGACTGTTCGTCGTTTGTCGGCGATGTCTACCGCAGCATGGGCATTGAACTGCCGCGCGATGCCGACCAGCAGGCCAAATCCATGCCGAAAGTCATCGATCTCTCCGGCATGAGTGAGGATGAACGCCTGACAGCTCTGTATGGCTGCCGTCCGGGCACACTTTTGGCGAACAACACGCATGTCATGATGTACCTGGGGCAGGATGATGATGGCACGCCATGCGTCCTGCAGTCGATGAGCAGCTGGTTCAGCTTCTCGGGCGGCTATGCCAAACATTATTTGAGGAAAGTCATCGCTTCGACAGCGACCTTCCTCAATGCCAGCGGCGAGCCCTATATCGACGGCGTGCGCTATCTCGGCTCCCTGCAGTGATTTTGCCAGCGGCAGCCAAGGAATAAGATGGGAAAAAGAAAGTTGGGAAATCGATGAAGAGTCCTTTGCGCTATCAGTTTTCGGAGTATGACTGCGGTCCGACGACGATGCTCAATGCAGTCAGTTATCTCTTCGAGCGCGAGGAGATTCCGCCGGAAATCATCCGCAACGTCATGCTCTATAGCCTTGACTGCTACAGCAATAAGGGAGAGCCGGGCCGCGCCGGCACGAGCCGCATGGCGATGATGTTCCTTTCCAACTGGCTTGATGGCTTCGGCCTCGCGACGAATCTGCCGCTTTCGAGTCAGTATCTTTCGGGCAAGTCCGTCTACATCGGGCAGGAAAGCCTGGTCAATGATGCTCTGCACCGCGGCGGTGTCGCTGTTGTGCGCCTTTTTTACGAAGTCGAGCACTATGCTCTTTTGACCGGCGTCGACAGAAACGGCATTTACATGTTTGACCCTTGGTACGTGCCGGAAGACTCCACAGAATTTTCCGGTACCGGCATCGAACTGACCCTGGCCCATCCGAAAGAATACAACCGCATTGTGCCGGTTTCCTGCTTCAACCGCGAGTCAAACGAACCGTATGCCTTAGGCCCCGTGGAAGACCGCGAGGCCGTCCTGCTCTTCAACGACCGCACGAAGAAAACCGCGCAGGATACTATCGAATACTTCATCTGATATACATGCTAGAATTTGTATCTTTACAACATTCCTGAAATACGATATAATATGTCTTGTTGTCGGGACGTAGCGCAGTTTGGTAGCGCGCTTCCTTGGGGTGGAAGAGGTCGTGGGTTCAAATCCCGTCGTTCCGACCATTTTTGCAAAATAAGGCTTTCTATGAAAATAGGAGGCCTTTTTTATTGTTCTGTATGGTATAATAGCGGTAGTAGATAAAAAGATATTAGGGGAAATCAAGGGGGAATTTTTATGCGGTCTATGCCGAAGTATTTCAATATGATGGTGCAGACGTGGAATTCGGTGTTTTTTATGTTTGTAACGCTTGGGGGAGCGTATCTTGTGTATACTGCGTCGTATCTCTGGGGCGTGATTTGTCTGGCACTTGGTATTGGCGGTGTTTATTTCTGTATGAAGCAGGCGCAGGCATGGTCGGAAGTCAAAAAAGAGGACCTGCCGCCGATGGACCGCGAGACGCTTAAGGAGTGGATTGCCGGCAAGCGCAATGCGCCGAAGCCGCCCGAAGAGAAATAAGGCGGGAAGATGTGAGGATGCGCCATTGCGATTCTGACTTTTCGCGGCACGTGCTCTATGGTATAATAGCATATCCGATGATTTTTAAAGAGACTGCAGAAGCAGCCTCTTTTTTGTGGACAGACTTTATATTAAGGATGGAAAAGGAGAATTTCATGAGCGTATTGGAGGTTTCGCATCTTTCGCACAGCTATGGCGGTCGGGAGATTTTTGAGGATGTTTCGTTTCGCCTGCTCAAGGGCGAGCATGTGGCATTGGTCGGTGCAAACGGCGAAGGCAAGTCGACGTTCATGGCCATCATCACGGGCAAACTGACGCCGGATGCCGGCACCGTCACATGGGCGAAGCGCACGAAAGTCGGCTATCTCGACCAGCATGCCGTCCTGCAGCCGGGCATGACCATCCGCGAGACGCTGCGCACGGCTTTTGACCATCTCGTGCAGCTTGAGCAGGAGATGCTTGCGGCTTACGACAAGATGGGCGAGGCAACGCCAGAGGAAATGGATAAACTCATGAGGGATGTCGGCGATATTCAGGACATTCTCGAAGCCGGCGGCTACTATACGATTGATGCGCGCATCGAGGAAGTCGCGGGCGGCCTCGGTCTTCGTGACATCGGCCTTGAGCGCAAGGTCGATGAGCTCTCGGGCGGTCAGCGCACGAAAGTCCTTTTGACGAAGCTCCTTTTGGAGAATCCCGAAATCCTGCTGCTCGACGAGCCGACGAACTACCTCGATGCCGAACACATCGAATGGCTCAAGAAGTACCTCACGAATTATGAGAATGCCTTTATCGTCATTTCGCATGATGTGCCGTTCCTCAATGCCGTGACGAATGTCATCTGGCACGTTGACAACCTCAAGCTCACGCGCTATACGGGCAGCTACGAAAAATTCGAGGAAATGGCTGCGCTGAAGCGCCGTCAGGAAGAAGCAGCCTATGAGCGTCAGCAGGCTGAAATTAAGAAGGAGCAGGATTTCATTCAGCGCAATAAGGCCCGCGTTGCGACGCGCGGCATGGCGAACAGCCGTCAGAAAAAGCTCGACAAGATGGAAGTCCTGACAAAACGTCAGGAAAAGCCGAAGCCGCATTTCCATTTCCAGTCCGACCGCACGCCGTCGCGTTTCGTCATCGAAGCACAGCGCTTGGTGCTCGGCTATGATTCTGCCCTGACGAAGCCCGTGGACATCAAGGTCGAACGCAACAAGAAAATCGCCATCCGCGGCACGAACGGCCTCGGCAAGTCGACGCTTCTCAAAACGCTGCTTGGCATCATCAAGCCGTTTGCCGGCGAAATCGAGCAGGGCGAATTCGTCTCGGTCGGCTATTTTGAGCAGGAAGAAGCCAAGGGCAATATGAATACGGCCCTTGACGAGCTTTGGCAGGAATATCCCGGCATGACGAATTTCGAAGTTCGCGCGGCTCTCGCGGCCTGCGGCCTGACGAATGAGCATATCACGACGAAGATGACTGCCCTTTCGGGCGGCGAAGC
>ERZ779888.2599-NODE-2599-length-14512-cov-6.205990_pt1 | contig 14512 bp, 9 predicted proteins | sample MGYA00511245_ERZ779888 | MGnify/ENA primary metagenome ERZ779888 (study PRJEB29588, sample SAMEA2155255) | human gut metagenome | biome: human gut; feature: human-associated habitat; material: faeces | place: Denmark | collected 2008/2010 ... | reverse complement strand
TTATTAAATAAAGAAAAGTTAATTATAATAAAAAATAAATTATCAGAAATAAAAACGCAGGAAACAGCAGAAGAGCTAAATGTGGGAGAAATAACATTAAAAGATATTATGCAAGAGCTTTCAAAACCAGGACGAGACCCAAGAGAAGATATGCCAAAACCAGTATTAAGGGCAGATGTATTGAAATTTGAAGATTTAAAAGAAGGAATGATACTAACAGGAACTGTAAGAAATGTAACAGATTTTGGCGCATTTGTAGACGTTGGAGTGAAACATGATGGACTAGTACATATCTCACAATTAAGCAATAGTTTTGTAAAAAATCCTTCAGATGTAGTATCTGTGGGAGATGTAGTAAAAGTAAAAATAATAGGAATAGATGAAGATAGGAAAAAAGCACAATTATCAATGAGAATCTAAAAAAACTGATAATATAAATAAAATACGGACATTTATTTGTCCGTATTTACCTATATTGTTCTTGAATTTTTTGTATTTCTTCATAATTTTTATTCAAAATATCTAAGAATACTTTAGCAATTTTAGGGTCAAACTGTGTTCCGGCGCACCTTTCTATTTCTGCTTTGACTACCTCTAAAGGTAAAGCATCTCTATATGTTCTTTTGGATGTCATAGCATCAAATGTATCAGCAACAGCAGCTATTCTGGCGAAATATGGAATATCTTCACCAGCTAGTTGAGAAGGATATCCTTTTCCATCATATCTTTCATGATGATGTTTTACAATAGGTATAATATCTTGAAATACTTTTGCATTGCATAAAATATGTGCACCAATAGATGGATGATTTTTAATTTCAGAATATTCATCATCTGTAAGTTTGCCATCTTTAAGCAATATGCTGTCTGGAATTCCTATTTTGCCGATATCATGAAATAAGCCACCAATTTTTAAAGTATTAATATCAGAGTCAGATAAACCAAGATGCTGACCAATTAAAACAGAGTATGCAGATACTCTATCTGAATGACCTCTAGTATAAGGGTCTTTTGCTTCAACTGTAAATCTAAGTGTTTCAACCATGTCTAAATATGCCTTTTCCAGATCACTATAAGCATCTGATAATTCATTATTTATACGATTTATTTCATTTAATTGTTCAACAGATTTTATTGCAGCCTCAACTAATAGAAGCAATTGGTCAAATTTATCGCTTTTTTCACAATAACATTGTATATCCAATTTTCTTATAGTCTCTAATGGTGGAGCTAAATCTTTGTGTCCTGTTAGTAATAAAATGTAAAGTTCTTTATTAAATTTCCTTATTTCCTCAACAACTTTATCTCCATGAATAGGTGTCATCATAAAGTCTAATAGCATTAAATCAAAATGTTCTTTTTTTACACGTTCTATTGCTTGAATTGGATCAGTTATTCCTACAAAGTTATAACCATTTCTATTCAAAAGGACAGATAAAGAATCTAATACACCGCTATCATCATCAACTGCTATTATTTTATATCCTGTAGTGGTATTAGATTGAATATGCTTTCTCATAATATCACCTCTGTATTAAACAATACTATATTATAAAGTGGGGAAAAAATCAATAAGAAAGATGAAAAAAATGAAAAAAACTGTAATAAAAGTAAAGTTTTACTTACATTACAGTTCTATTTTAACTATTGTGGTAATATAATATTAAATATTGTGCCTTTTCCTTCTTCTGTAGAATATGTAATATCTCCATTAAAATGTGCACGTATATTTGAATATGACATAAATAAGCCAATTCCAGTTCCATCTTTACCTTTAGTTGTTATCATTTCTTTAAATAGTTTCTCTTGAACTTCTTTAGGAAGACCGCCAGCATAATCTCTAACAGAAACAATAACATCATTTTTTTCTTGAGTTATAATTAAATCTATTGTTTGTCCCTCTTTACCTTTATAGGCCTGAATTGCATTTGATATCATATTATTTATAACTTGAACCAAACTATTTATATTGCCATGAATCATAAGGGAAGTAGGAACTTTAAGGTCTAAATTCAAAGTAATTAAGGCTTTTTTCAACTCATGTTTCATAAGAATGTCAACTCTTTTAGTAAGTTCCTCAACCGTAAATGAATCAACAGTATTTTCAGATAAGGCAACAGCTTGACCTTTAACAGCTGTAATAATATCTGACATATATTCTAAATATGATTTTATCTTAGAAATCCAATCCTTCATATCGTTTGCAATAGCCAAATGGTCATCAATAGTAACATCTTTGTCAACTATAGACTCCTCATATTCTTTAATTAAATCTATAAGACCCTCTGTAGCTCCCGAAATTGACATTATAGGAGATTTTAAGTTATGAGCAATACCACCAATCAATTGACCAAGAGAAGCCAAACGTTCCCTCTCAATTAAAATATCTTGGTTATCTTTAAGAGCCTGCATGTCTAATTTATGCTGAGTAATATCCTTAAATAGCATAAGGATTCCAAGAGAGTTTCCTTTTACTAATATATTATTTATTTCAACAGTAAAGTATTTATTTATCTTTTTAAAGTGTTGTTCAAATACTATGGTTTCAGATGAATGCTTAACTCTATTTAAAGAATTTTCTAACTTTGGAAGATTCATATCATACTGCTTATGTGTGCTAAGAAATTCTAATATATTTTCTTCTCTTATATCACTTGCACTTAAATTAAATGTTTTTAAAAAAGTACTATTAAAATCTGTTATAAGTAAATCCTCATTTAAAACTAAATAACTGTCTGAGATTCTATTAACAATAGTTTGCAATGCAACAGGCGCTACTCCCAAAAAATTAAACTTAAATATAGAAAAAGCGAAAAATAACATTGTAAATGCAAAAGATATTGGCGTAATGTATACAGTCATAGGAATAATTTTTAATGTTCCTAAAATATTTGTAATTAAAGGAATACTAATTCCTACAACTATTAATAAAGTTTGCTTTGAGAAAAAACCAGATGATTTACTTGTTGTTTTGATAATATGAATAATACCAATTAATAGCATTAAATAAGTATAAATATCATGTATGCTTTTGTAACTACCATATTCACATTCGTTTATATTAAATGAGTAATGTGTGTAAAACAAATGATGTATATTATTAGTCCATAAAACAATTAATGTTAACAATGGTACTATTAATAATAACAGATGAAATTTATTAAGCTTTAATTTTGTGTTTTCTAATATTAATCCCGTAAAATACACGCATACTGGTAAAAAACAAGTTCCTATATATATAAAGTTTTCAAAAAATATAGCTGGAACTTTAAAAAGTTTATTGCATATTACTTGTACTATTACACCAAAGCATATTATAAATACGCAGATTAAATCTAATGTAAAGACTATTTTTAACTGATTTCTATTCTTGGTATGCAAAACATATAATAGTAGGAATAGAATCATAATAAAAGAGATAAGTAACATACAAAAAGGTAAGGTCAAAATTTCTAACATTTATTAATCCTCCATAGTTCTATTTAAAAAGTTGATTTTTTCAAAATATTTTAATGTTTTATCAATATATGAGCTATCATATATTGGCCATATAAATCCAATTTTTTCAAGAAAATGCACTGTAAAATCAGATTGTAAGTGTATTTTAGAGATGTATGCAAATTGCTTATTACTATCAATGTCTTGAACTATACCAGAGACAACCGATTTTTCGTTATCATCTTCTAAGATTCCACTAAGAATATAATTCATCATTTTATTAGATACAGGAATTATATCAAATCCATTTTCAACAAGTGTATTATATAACATTCTTATAGAAACCAGATTTGGGTTATAAATGTGAAAAACATTACAATTAGAAGAATATTCTAAAATTCTTATAATGCTTTCGGCACATAAGTCAACAGGTGTTAATTCAATAGCATGTTGTAGTAAATATTTAGGAAAAGCACCTATTTCGACAAAGGACTGTATTCTTTTAGCAAATGCATTTTCATCGACATTTATCTGGAACATACCATCTGAATATCTATTAGTTAAATTTCCTATACGCAATATTTGAGCATTAAGTCCATTTTCAATTGCCTCCAGAACAATCATTTCTGCCTTGTATTTTGTAATTCCATAAATTCCTTTTAAATCTTGATTAATGAATAAATCTTGCTCAGAAAAGTTTCGCGATTCATCTGCATTTGGTGTAATTGTGAATTCGTTTTTATCACCAAAACCAGAAACACTGATAGTAGAACAATGAATGAGTCTTTTAGCATTATGAAGACAGAAATTCACTATGTTTTTAGTACCAGTAACATTGATGTCTTCAAAAAGTTTTTTTAATCCAAAGTGTTTAACCAAAGCACCAGAATTAATAACAACATTAATACCGTTAATTAATTCATTATAATCCGAATCAGATAGACCTATGTTTTCCTTAACTATGTCACCAGAGATTATTTTTATTCTATTTTTAAACTTTTCTATAGAATTTCCAAAATAGAAATGTAATCTGTTAAATAATCTTTCTTCAGAAGAAATTCCATTTTTATCTCTAATTAAACAATAAGCTATACCTGATTCGTTATGTAAAAACGAATTTAATATATGTGCACCAAGATATCCAGTAGCGCCAATCAACAATATATTCTTTACCTCGTATTTTTCTATTTTGTCTAAATTATCGGTATTATTTAAAGCCAAAATTTTATTAATTTTACTATAGTTATATTCGCACATAAAACTTTCTTCTGGGCTAGGAAGTTTTTTAGAAAGCTGTCTAACTGTAGGAAAATTAAATATATCTGCATATTCTATCTCTAATCCATATTTTAAGGCTTCTATTTGCATGTTAATTGCCAAAATAGAGTCTCCACCAATATCAAAGAAGTTATCATTTACATCAATAGTATCTATTTTAAGTAGATTTTTCCAAATTTGCAATAGTTTTTCTTCATTTGAGTCTAATTTCGCAATATTTACATGAGAAGAGGTAACCATTTTATGAGTCTCTGGCAATGGCAATGCTTTTCTATCAATTTTTCTATTTATTGTATATGGCATGGTTTCTAATTTCATAACATATGTTGGAACCATATATTGAGGCAGGAATTTACGTAAAGTGTCTTTAACAGTAGTCTCACTAATGTTAGTATCTGCTACATAATATGCACATAAAAATTCTTGATTATCCAATACTATTTTGTTAACTATAGCTGAAGTAACACCATTTATTTTTAAGATTTCATTTTCAATTTCACTTAATTCTATACGTAATCCTCTTAATTTTACTTGATTATCTATTCTGCCTAAACACTGAACTTTACCATCAAATGTCCAACGGCCAATATCACCAGATTTATATATCTTTCCAGAACCAAAAGGATTTTTTAGAAATCTTTCGGCAGTCAATTCTGCTTTACCAATGTAGCCATCTCCTACTTGTATTCCTCCTATATATATTTCACCTATTACACCAATAGGCACCTGTTTCATATTTTTATCTAATATATAAATTTGTGTATTCAATATAGGTGGACCAATTGTAATTTCCTTTTCTCCATTTAGGTTTTGAACATTTGAAAGTATAGTAATCTCACTAGGACCATATATGTTATATATAGTTATGTCATCTGCTAATGCTCTTAGGTCTTGAACAAATTTTTCTGGCAAAGGCTCTCCACCAAAAACCATGTTTTTAACTCTTGCAAGAGCAGTATCAGGTTCTCTATTATCATAGTTTATTTTCATTAAACTTGGGGTAACAGTCATTACATCAACGTTGTATTTTTTTATTAATGCATCTAAAAGTTTTGGATTTCTGTGCTCTGCATTATTAGCCATAACAACTTTCAAACCATGTGTTAAAGAAACGATAATTTCATAAACAAATATATCAAAAGGTGTAGAAGTTACAGAAGCAATAGCATGCTTGTTGCCTTCTTTTAAATAATCTAATACTTTTGTCATAGCCTGTACCATATTAGACATTCCTATTTGATTTAGCATTACACCTTTTGGTGTTCCTGTAGAACCGGAAGTATATATAATGTATGATAAGTCTGTTTCTTTAACAGAAACATTTGGATTAGAAGTGTGTTTACCATAGATTTCGGTATTATCTAAGTCTATTTCTATAGAATTTTTAATTTGCGCAACTTTTTCACGCAGTTCTTTCTGAGTTAAAACACGTTCTATCTTACTGTCGTTAATATAATATTCGGTTCTGTCAATAGGGTAGGTAGGATCTACGTTTAAAAATGCAGCTCCAGCTTTTAATATTCCTAGCATACAAACAATAGTCTCTAAAGAGCGATTAGTCATTATTGCAATAATGTCATTAGGTTTTACACCTTTAGATATTAGATAATGTGCTAAACTATTTGCTCTTTCATTAAGTTCCTTATAAGTTAAAAATTTATCATCACAGATAACGGCTACATCATTAGCATGCAATACAGCTTGCTCTTCAAAAATTTTAGAAACAGGAGCTCTATTAATAGGTTCGTTGGTATCATTAAAACTATTTAATAACATCTGTTCTTTAGGGGTTACTATATTAACATCATCAATTTTACTATTTGGATTATTTAGTAATTGTTCTAAAACAAATAGATAATGATTTACAAAGCTACGGATAGTTTCTTCCTTAAATATATCAGTTCTATATTCAATATTGATATTATTAGTTTGAGGCTCAATTTCTAAAACAATATTAAATTTAGCAGTGTTAGTGTTAATAGGAAGTATCTTATAATCGATATTTTCTTGTTGACTTTGATAAGTTAAAACAATGTCAAACAAAGGATTTTTAGAGTTATCCATAGGAATTTGCAGTTTTTTTACTAATAAATCATAAGGATAAGACTGATGTTCTAAATCTTCCGTTACAATTTTCATTATTTTTTGTAGAAATGTATAAATTGTTTTATTTGTTGGAACTTTAGCCCTAATGGCAATATTATTTACAAACATTCCTATAATATCTCTGGTTTCCGGAATTGTTCTATTAGCCACTGGAGAGCCTATTACAATATCAGGCTGTCCAGTATATTTATATAAAGTTATAAATAGTGACGCTAGAAACACACTATATGGCGATATTTGTATCTCTTTAGCAAAATTATTTACGCTATTGAAAAGATTAGAATCAATAGTATTATATATTTTATTTCCAATGTATCCTCTATTGGCAGGAATGGTATAGTCATAAGGTAAGTTTAGTGATTCAAAATCATAATTTTTAAACCTAGTTAACCAGTATTTTTCAGATTTTTTTATATCATCACTATTTAAAAATTCCTTTTCATATACAGCATAATCTTTATATTCTATAGGTGATTTGCTCATAGGAAAATCATTATAAATACTAAAGAAATTTTTTATTAAAATTTCTATAGAAACACCGTCCATAATGATATGATGTGAATCTACTAATAATAATGTTTTTTTATTATCTAAATAGCATAAAGTAACTCTCAGTAAAGGTGCCATTTCTAAATCAAAAGGTTTAGGAAATCGTTGTATTATTTTGTTAACGTTTTTTTCTGTATCATAAGAAATATCAATGCTAAAATTTACTGAATTTAAAATTTTCTGTTTTATTTCTTCGCCATCACGTACAAAGATAGTTCTAAAACTACTTTGAGTGTTGATTATTTTAATAAAAGCTTGTTCCACCTTTTTACTATCTAATAATCCATCAATTAATAATGCACCAGGAGTATTGTATGCAATACTATCTTTGCCTATCATTTTGGTAGCATAATAAATTCTACGCTGTGCATAAGATAATGGGTAGCTTTCTTTAATCTGAATATTTGAAATAGAGCTAGATTTATCATGAATTACATTTCTTTGAGATATTAAATCAGAAAGCTTACGTATTGTAGATGCATCCAAAATATCTTTTACTGTAACGTTGATATCTAATTTTTTACTAATTAAAGAGCTAATAGATATAGCAGAAAGTGAGTCTCCACCTATACCAAGGAAAGGGTCATCTATACTTATTTTTTTTACCTTCAATATTTTCCTAAAGGAACTAATTATTACTCTATCTATACTGTTTCTTGCAGGAACAATTTTTTTATTTTTTTCTAATAAAAAAGGTAAAGGTAAAGCCTCATAGTCAATTTTTCCATTAATATTTGTCGGAATTTTATCTATTCTAATAAAATATTGAGGAACCATATAATAAGGTAAATCTTGTTGCAAAGATTCTTCTAATTTCTTTATGTCAATATTAAAGTTAGAAGAATAATATGCACATAAAATATCTCTACCATTGCTGTCTACTCTTTTAATAACAGAACAAGATTTTATATTAGAGTTTGACAATATTTTTTCTTCAATTTCTCCAAGTTCAACTCTAAATCCTCTTAATTTTACTTGTTTATCTATTCTGCCTAAATACTCTATTTCTCCATTAGAGTGTAAAAGTGCCTTATCTCCCGAACGATATAAAACATCATTACTATATTTTGAGTGAATTAATTTTTGAGCATTTAAATCAGGTCTATTTAAATATCCTTTGAAGACACCATCACCCAATACACAAATCTCTCCTTCTATACCGCAAGGTAACAGATTTTGATTCTGGTCTAAAATTAATACCTGCAATGTTGGAATAGGTTTCCCTATATTTGAAAGATTATGTTTTAAATCTTTTTCTGTCAACTCTTTAAATGTTACATGAACTGTAGTTTCAGTTATACCATACATATTTATTAGTTTGGTAAGAGGATATTTAAAATGCCACTTTTGGATGGATTTCGGTTTTAAAGCTTCTCCTCCAAAAATTATATACCTTAAACATAAATCATTGTCAGCTCTATCTAACTCTGAATTTAGCAGGTTATAAAAGTATGTAGGAGTTTGATTTAATATGGTTACTTTTTCTTTCCTTAATAAATTCAAATATAAGTTTGTATCTCTAGCAACTGCTTCTGATACAATAACCAATTTGCCACCAAATAGTAAAGCACCATACATCTCCCAAACTGAAAAGTCAAAAGAAACAGAGTGGAACATAGTCCAGACATCATTTTCAGAAAAGTCATATAATGGAGTATCATTTTTAAATAAACGTACAACATTCCTATGACAAATCATAGATCCTTTAGGCTTACCAGTAGAGCCAGATGTATATATTATATATATTAAATCTTCTGGAGAAATAATTGTACCTAAATTTGTAGAATCAGAAGAATATATGCTTGACTCTTCTGACAAGTCTATTGCGATTACAGGAATATCTATAGGTAAACTATCAGTAATTGTATTAGATGTTAAAAGCATTGATGCGTTTGAGTCAGTTAGCATATACACGACTCTGTCTATAGGATAATACATATTTATTGGTAAATATGTACAACCAGCCTTTATTATTGCAAGAATTCCAATAATCATTTCTAATGATCTATCAATTCTTAAGCCGATTATATCGCCTTTTTTTGCACCACTATTCAATATATATCTTGCTAATTGATTAGCTTTACTATTAAGTTCTTTATATGTCAGAAAATTATCTTCAAATTTTACAGCAATATTATTTGGAGTCAAACTAACTTGTTTTTCAAACAATGATACTATTGTTGCATTTTTCGGAAACTCTATAGAAGGCTTATTAAATTCATATAATAATTGGTGCCTTTCTTTTTCTGTAACAATATCAATGTCTTTAAGTAAAATATCATTATTGGTTAATATTTGTTCTATAATATGACATATACGAGCATGCATATTAACAACATCTTTTTGAGAATATTTATGAGTTTTATAATCATACAATATATTTAAATTTCCAGAACTATTATAGTCTGTAATGTGAATTTGCAAATCATCACCACAATTGCCATTAAAAACCCAATGTGACTCACAATCAAGTAAGCTATTATCTGTGTTAGTAATTTGATATGACAAAATAATATTGTATAAATTAGGAATTCTAGAATCTTTTTTTCTCAAATCTTCTAATAAAACATTATATGGGTATTTTTGATGTTTTAACATATTCATACTAGATGAATAAACGCCTTTTGAGAATGATTTAAAATTGAAACTTTGATTTATTTTTATTCGAAAAGGTACAGTACTAACAAACATACCAGAGGTGTTTTTTTCAGCAAAATTTAGTCTGTTTAAAATAGGAGTACCTATTACAAAATCTTCTTTACTGCAAATTCTGCCGATGTAAATTGAGAAAATTGCCATAAAAAAGGCATAATTAGAAATTTTTAGATTTTTACAAAGCCTATTTATTGAATTAACTGTTGAACAAGACAAGCTACAAGAATACCTCGAAGCAATACAATCTGAGTTTGATGGATTTTTCTTTGAAATACTTGGAATAGTAGCTACTTCTGGAATTGTAGAAAAAACGCTATTCCAATAAGCCTTATCTCTTTCAAAGGCAGGGCTACTTAAATAATTTTGTTCTCTATTAAAAAAGTCTATATATGAATAAGCAGGAGTATCTATAGAAGAATTGTTAATAATACTAGTATATTCACGGATAATTTGTTTACAAAATAAACCAACACTCCAAGAATCAGCTATGATATGATGTGCGATTAAGACTGTAGCTGCAGTATTATCAGGAAATTTAAAGATTTTACAATTGAATAAATTATTGCTATTAGGTGCAAAAGACGTTTGACACATTTGTGATTCGACAGGGTACAAATCTGATAGACTATTTAATTCAATAATTTCAGGAATGTACTGTTTCTGAGAATTATTAAAAAACTGAACAATTTCTTCATCGTTCATCTTAAAATTTAATTTAAAAATATCATTTTTTTTAATGACATTTGCAATGGACTGCTGAAGTATAGAGATATTTATAGGTTCTTTAAAATATACACTTCCACCTACATTGTTTACAGCCGTTCCTTTATAATATTGTTCCATGTTCCAAATATTTTTTTGTGGATTTGTTAGGTTATAGAATTTTTTTTCCATAATAAACTTTCCCCCATTGTTAAATTTTTCTCTATTGTATAATAATCAAGGCAAAAAAGCAAAACTTTTAAAGTAAAAAGTCAAAAAAAGTGCATATTCGACACGAAACGACAAAATGTAAACACAATTTTGACGAATTAATTATACTAAGCAAATTATATATTAAACACATAAAAAAATCAACAAAATAGCGTTATATATTATAAAAACTAATTTTAAAAGTGAAATATCAGGAAAAAACAGAAAAACACAAAAATTTATTGAAAAAAATGTAACAATTTGGTAAAATATAAAGTATAAAGCATAGGAGGAGGTTAATATATGGAAGAAGAAAAAAATGAAGATTTGGCAAAAAAATACGAAGAAACACTTACAGAAACATTAAAAAAATATTTACATGTTAACAAAAAAGTAAATGAAATTTTAAACGAAGAAGAAGGAGGGGATAATAATGAGTAACGAATTACCAGAAAAACCTAATGCGCTTCAGAAGTTAATGGCTAGATTTAGAAATGCAGCTAAAGGTTTTCGAGGAGGATATAAAAATGAAATTGATTCTTTAAGAAACGAAGTAGATTCTTTAAGAAACGAAGTAGATTCTTATAGGCAAGAAGAACAAGCGGTTCGAGAAATGAGACAAGAAGCGGAGGCGCGAGCAGATGAGTTAAGCCAATGGGAAATAAGAATTAGAGAGCAAAATTATAATGTTCAGGACAATAAAAGGGCAAATGAAGAGCGTGCGAATGAACTATCAGATTATAGTAAAGCTCTAGAGAAAAGAGCGAGAGAGATTGAAGAAGCAGCAACAAGAAGAGCATATAAATTGCTAGATGAGTATAAAGCAGATTTAAACCAAAGAGAAGCAGCTTTAAACCAAGGAGAAGCAGCTTTAAACCAAAGAGAAGCAGCTTTAAGAAAAGATTTAAGCCAAAGAGAAGCAGCTTTAAGCGATAAAAAAGATGCAGTAAGCGATAGAGAAGCTAGAGTAGATGGATTGGAAAGACTACTTAAAGATGATAGAATCCTGCCAGAAAGTGAAGACCCCAAAAAAACGGCTACTAGGCTTGCTTTTATAAGTCGTATGCAAGACTTACAAGAGCAACTTGATGATTTGGATTCAATTTGTTCAGAGACTAAGAATGCTAAGGATGAAAAGCTTACTAGTACTTTAAAAAGAAGTAGGGACCAGATTCTCGGAAGATTATTAGCTTTGATTGCAATGGATGAGATAATTAAGCGGACCAAATGAAGTTACAATTGTAGAAACTAAAAGAGGTAAAGTGACTCAAGCAGAATTATTTAGACAATTATCTGGTAATCGACAATTATATTCATATGGTGAAGGAAAGTATGCTAAAATATATGGATTTAAAGATGTAGATGGAATAAAAAAAGGTGCAATGAATGATGAAATCAATAATATGTTGGAGGGATTTAGTAGGCTGGGGTTGCCTATACCTGATAGATTGCAAGATGCCTTAAAAAATCGTGAAATGCAGGATTATCAAATCTATACTAATGCGGACAGGCTAGCACTTGAATTGGGTAATTTAGAAAAGGAAAATATTAGTAGGATAACTGCAAGTGACCCAAGTGTTGGTAAAATGGCGAATGATTTTATGGACGATGAAAGTTTGGACGATGAAAGATAAAAGATGGTTGTAGATATTTAACATAAAAACAGAAGAGTAAAAATGTACTGAACCCAAAAAGTTGGACAGTATAAATTAGGCTACTAACAGGGAATGTTTTCTGTATTGAACAGGGGACATTCCTTTTAGTTTGCTCTTAATTCTTCTGTTATTATAATATTCTATATATTCAATTATATCTTTTTCTAATTCTTCTATATTTTTATATTCTTTTTCTTTTATATAATAAAGTTCTGATTTTAATATTCCAAAAAAGTTTTCTGCACAAGCATTATCTAAACAATTACCCTTTCTAGACATACTTTGCCTAATACCTTTTTGCTCTAAAAGATATTGATATTGCTTCATTTGATATTGCCATCCCTGATCAGAATGTAATATTAAATTAGTATTACTGGGTATTTTCATAAATGCTTTTTCTAACATATCTACTACTTGATTAAAGGCTGGATGTCTAGATAAATTAAAGCTTATTACTTCGCCATTAAATAAATCTACTATTGGAGATAGATAAAGTTTATCATTATTAACTTTAAATTCGGTTACATCTGTAGCCCATTTTTCATTTGGTTTATTAGCCTTGAAATCTCTTTTTAATAGATTATCTGCTATTATTCCTATTGTTCCTTGATATGAATTATATCTTCTTTTGGGTCTTTGAATACTTTGTAATCCCATTATTTTCATTAGTCTTGCAACAGTTTTATGGTTTATTATATAGCCACGATTTCTCATTTCTAATGTTATTCTTCTATAACCATAACGTCCTTTATTTTCATGAAATATTGATAGTATTTCATCCTTTTCTACTTTATATTTATCTTCTTTTTGCATATTCTTTAAATGATAATAAAATGTACTTCTTGGCATTTCAGCTAATTTTAATAATTCTCTCAAGCTATATTTATGCCTTAATTCATTGACAACAATTACTTTTTCTTGTTCTCTCGCTTGATTCTTTCCTGAACTAAGGCATTTAATTTTTTTAAGTATTCATTCTCCATTCTAAGTCGTTGTACTTCTTCAATTAAATCTTCTTCATTTTCATTAGATATTTTTTTCTTTTTTGGTTTAGAACTCATATTTTTATTTCTTCCACGTCGCTCTATATAGAGTCCTTGTGGTCCTTCCTCATAATATATACGTTCCCATTTCAATACTCGATCAACTGATTCTAATCTAAAATGTATAGCTGTTTCTGTAGCTGATAAATGGTTGTTATGCATATATTCTATCACACTTTGTTTAAATTCTCCACTGTATGAAGATTTATTCTGCTTAATAAGTCCTTCAACACCATGTTCTTTGTACTTTCTAATCCAATTATCTATTGGTGTTGGACTTGGAATATTGAATTTTTTAGCAGCATCATATTTGCTATGAAATTCCTCAATGCAATATTTTACGATTTCTAATTTTAATTCATTTGAATATTTACTCATAAAAAATGAACCCTCCTTGTTAAACTTTTTTGTCTAACAATTTGGGTTCACTTCATTGTTTCAAATGAACTTTTTTTATTTATCGTTACTACATAGCTATTTGGAAAATTGTTGTTGCTATTGCAGTTGCAGCTACAACTACTATTGTACCTACTATTAATGGAATAAAAGATTTTTTGTATTCCGCTTTTTCCTCTAAACTTCCCATCATGTATTTAATACCTAAAAATGCTACCAATAATACACCTGCTATTGCTGCAATATTTCTTATGTAAGCTAAAATTTTTCCTGCTTTGTTGGTTAAATCGGTTGTTTCCGGTGCAGTAGTATTTGCTTGAATTCCAACGTTACCTATTATACTGCTTGGATCAAATGCCTTACAAGCTGTAGAAAAAAGTGTAAGTGCTATAATCATAATAACTACAACTGTTGATATTAATTTTAAACTTCTTTTCATATTTTTCCCTCCTCTTTTATTTTTTAATATTTATATTTCTA
>ERZ779888.2594-NODE-2594-length-14535-cov-4.265331_pt1 | contig 14535 bp, 15 predicted proteins | sample MGYA00511245_ERZ779888 | MGnify/ENA primary metagenome ERZ779888 (study PRJEB29588, sample SAMEA2155255) | human gut metagenome | biome: human gut; feature: human-associated habitat; material: faeces | place: Denmark | collected 2008/2010 ... | reverse complement strand
GAAAAAAATAATTATGAAGTAGAAATCACAATCTCTGCTGAAGAATGGGAAAATGCTGTTGAAGCAACATATCAAGCAGACAAAAACAGATTTTCTGTTCAAGGTTTCAGAAAAGGAAAAGCACCTAGAAAAGTTATTGAAAAAAATTATGGAGAAATGGTTTTCTTTGATGGCGCTTTTGAAAGAGCTTTCTCAGAAGAATATGGAAAATTTTTGGACGAAAATAAAGACTTTGAACCTATTGTTCAACCAGATGTTAAAATCGACAAGTTTGGTAAGGAAGGCTTAGTTGTAACTGCTAGCGTTGCTGGCGTTCCAGAAGTTAAACTCGGTGCATACACAGGCTTAACAGTTAAAAAAGAATGCAAAAAAGCAACTAAAAAAGAAGTTGAAGATGAACTTAAAATGGTTGCTGAAAGAAGTGCAAGATTTGTTGACGCATCAGATGACGAAGCCAAAATGGGTGATTTCGCAACAATCGACTTTGTTGGTATGGTAGATGGCGAAATTTTTGAAGGTGGCAGTGCAACAAATTATAGATTAGAACTTGGTTCAAAGAGTTTTATTGACACTTTTGAAGACCAAATTGTTGGAATGAAAGTTGGTGACAACAAAGATGTTAATGTAACATTCCCAGCAAATTATGGTGCTGAAAACTTGCAAAATAAACCAGCAGTTTTCAAAGTTACACTTGAAAAAATTGAAAGAAAACAACTTCCAGAAATAAATGATGCTTTTGCTTCAAATGTAAGTGAATTTGAAACACTTGAAGATTATAAAAAAGATATTGAAAAGAGAATGAACATTAAAAAAGAACAAGAAGCTGAAAGAAAGCTTGAAAACGATTTGATTAAAAAAATTGTTGATGCAAGTGAAGTTGAAGTTCCAGAAATTTTGATTGAACGCCAATTAGATATGTTTATCAAAGATTTAGAAGCAAGATTAAGCTACCAAGGTTTAAAACTTGATGAATATCTTGGCTATCTTGGAACAGATGTTCAAAAACTTAGAGAAGAAAGAAAAGAACAAGCAAAACAATCATGCAAAACAAGACTTGTTTTGGAAGAATTGATTAAAAAAGAAAACTTGTATGTAACCGATGAAGAACTAAATGCAAAGCTTCAAGAAATGGCAGATTTGTATAAAAAAGATTTAGAAGAATACAAGAAAACTTTGGACAATAATACAATAGCATACTTTGAAAACGACATTTTAATGAAAAAATTGCTAGATTTCTTAAAAGCTAACAATACTATTGCTTAATAAATTGGATATAAATAATTGAAAGGAGAAAATATATGTTAATTCCTATGGTTGTTGACCAAACAGCAAATGGCGAACGCTCTTACGATATTTATTCGAGGTTATTAGAAGATAGAATTATTTTCCTTTCAGGCGAAATAAATGACCAAGTTGCCAACAGTGTTGTTGCGCAACTTATATATCTTGAAGGCAAAAACCCAGATAAAGATATCTTCTTGTATATCAATAGCCCAGGAGGAAGCGTTTCTGCTGGTCTTGCTATTTACGATACAATGAACTATATCAAATGCGATGTTGCAACAACTTGCGTTGGACTCGCAGCATCTATGGGTGCATTTTTACTTGCAAGCGGTGCAAAAGGTAAGAGATTTGCACTTCCAAACTCTGAAATTATGATTCACCAACCACTTGGTGGGGCACAAGGTCAAGCAAGTGACATTGAAATTCAAGCAAAGCAAATTCAAAAAATTAAAGCTAAAATAAATAGAATAATTTCTGAAAATACTGGAAAACCTATTGAACAAGTTGAAAAAGATACAGACCGTGACCATTATTTGAGCGCTGATGAAGCACTTGAATATGGTTTAATTGACAAAGTTTATGTTAAACGCGGTGTTGAGAAAAAGCCTGAATAAAAGGGTTGATTAAAAATAATTTTTTAACTAATAATATATTGAGGTGTTATGGAAAAGGAAAGAAAGCCCCTTTGTTGTTCTTTTTGTGGCAAACCACAAGAAACCGTAAAAAAACTTATTGCCAATCCAGATGGCAATAGTTTTATATGCAACGAATGTATAGATATTTGCAAAGAAATTGTTCAAGAAGAAAAAGTTTCTAAACTTGATAGTAAAATTGAACTTCTTGCTCCAGAAGAAATTAAAAAAAGACTTGATGATTATATTGTTGGACAAGAAGATGCAAAACGCGCTCTCGCAGTTGCTGTTTATAATCATTATAAAAGAGTTAATTATAATTTGCTTACAAGCAAGTCGAAAAAAGAACAAAATGACGACATTGAACTTGAAAAATCAAATATTTTAATGGTCGGTCCAACAGGTAGTGGCAAAACATTGCTTGCAAAAACGCTAGCAAAAATTTTAAATGTTCCATTTGCTTCATGCGATGCAACAACATTGACCGAAGCAGGTTATGTTGGTGACGATGTTGAAAATATTTTGTTAAAACTTATTCAAAACGCAAATTATGATATTGCCAAGGCAGAGCGTGGCATAATTTATGTTGACGAAATAGATAAACTTGCAAAGAAAAGCCAAAATGTATCAATCACTCGTGATGTTTCAGGTGAAGGCGTTCAACAAGCACTTTTAAAAATTGTTGAATCCACAATCGCATCAGTTCCTCCACAAGGCGGAAGAAAACATCCTCATCAAGAAATGTTGCAAATTGATACAACAAACATTTTATTTATTTGCGGAGGCGCATTCATCGGACTTGATAAAATTATCGAAGCAAGGTTGAATGATAGCACTCTAGGCTTTAGTGCAGATGTTAAAACAAAAGTGGATAGGGAAGAACTCAATGTTATTAAACAAACTCAGCCACAAGACCTTATAAAATTTGGACTTATTCCAGAATTTATTGGCAGAATGCCAGTGTTTGTGTCACTTTCAGACTTGAAAGAAGATGCTTTTGTTAAAATTTTAACTGAACCTAAAAATGCACTTGTTAAACAATATAAGAAATTGTTTAAAATGGATAATATTGAACTTGTTTTTGAACCAGATGCAGTTGATGCAGTTGCGCATAAAGCAAGCGAACTCAAAACAGGTGCACGCGGACTTAGGGCAATTTTGGAAGATGCAATGCAAGATGTAATGTTCACATCTCCAAGTAATGTTGATATAGATAAAATTATCATAACAAAAAATGTAATTTTAAATCACTCAAAACCTGAAATTATTTATAAAATTAAATCAGAAGAAACAGCATAATCTCTCAATTTGAGAGATTTTTTAATAAAAAAGTGCGCTTAAACTAGGCTCACTTTTTTTTGTTATTTTTAATTGTTTAATTAGCGTTTATTTGCTCTTTAATGGCATTGACAAGTGTTTTAACTCTGCCGCCATCTCTATATTGTTCGGTGATTTTGTCGCGCGCATGGATAATTGTTGTATGATCTCTGCCGCCAAAGAGTTTTCCAATCGCAACAAGTGGCATATCTAACATCTCGCTGATTAAGTAAATAGCAATCATTCTTGGTTCAACAATTTCTTTGCTTTTCTTTTTGCCAACAATGTCGGCTTTTGAAATTCCAAAATATTTGCAGGTTGCGTCAATAATTGTGTCTGGACTTAAATCTTCGCGTTTTTCGTCTAAGTCTTCTTTAAATGCTTCTTTTGCTTCTTCAAGTGATGCTGATTTTTTGCCAAGAAGCGTTGCAAAGAAATAAACTTTTGCAAGCAAACCTTCCATTTCTCTAATGTTTGTGTCTATTTTTTCGGCGATGAAGTTAATAACTTCGTCATCTATAATATATCTTTCAAGTTGCGCTTTTTTTCTTAAAATTGCCACTCTGGTTTCAAAATCAGGTGATTGGACATCTTGAATCAATCCGCTTGCGAAGCGTGAACGCAATCTGTCTGACAATGTTGCAATTTCTTTTGGTGGGCGATCTGACGCGATGATGATTTGTTTGTTATTTTGATACAAGTCGTTAAAAGTATGGAAAAATTCTTCTTGCGTTTCGTTTTTATTGGTTATAAATTGAATATCGTCAACCATTAAAACATCAACATTTCTGTATTTTTCTCTAAATTTGTTGATGCCCTGGTCTTTATTTGAACCATGAAGGCTGTCGATATAATCATTTGTAAATTTTTCGCAAGTTACATACTTGATTTTTAGGTCTGGTAATTCTTTTTTGATGTAATTTCCGATAGCGTGAAGAACATGGGTTTTGCCAAGACCAACACCACCATAAATAAAAAGTGGGTTGAAACGCTTGCCTGGATTTTCGGCAACTGAGCGGGCAGCAGCATAAACGAATTGGTTACTTTTGCCAACAACAAAGTTATCAAAAGTATATTTTGGATTGAAAGCGTTTTTATCTTCTTCTATCTCTTTTTCAACGACTGCTTGATTGATTTCTGGCTTGTTTTTCTTTAAAAATTCTTTTTTCTCGTCTGGGTCTAAAATTTCAAAAGGGGTGTCTTCGCCGAAGACTTCTTCGATAGCAGATTTGAGTTGTTCGGAATGATTTTTCATAAGTTGCTTTTTAGCGTATGTGGAATTTGTTGACAAAATCAACTTTTCAAATTTATTGTAGTCTAACACTTCAAGTGGAGCAATCCAAAGGTCAAAAGAAACGGCGCTAACCATCATTTCAACTTTTAATAAAACTTGTTTCCACATTTCTTGCAATTCTTTCATATTTCTTCCTTTAAATACTTAACTTGAAAGATTATAACTTCTTTTGGCGGAACTTGTCAACATTTTTTCGGCGTAATAAAATTATTATTTTTTGTTTTGCTTTTATTAATAATTAATTGTATAATATTTTCAAGGAGTAGATATGAAACAAGGTCCAAAATATGAAGCAAAGCGCGATTTTTTAGTATTTTTTGTGATTATAACATTGGTTGTTGCAATAGCCTGCATCGCAGTGTTTTTCCCAAAAAATTACTTTTGGCAATACATATTTTTGCTAGTATTTTTCAGTGTCATTTTGCTTGTATATTTGTATTCAGTTTTAAAAACTTATTACATTTTTACTGAAGACTATTTGCTGGTTGTAAGCGGCATATTTAGGAAAAGAATTTATTATCGATACATTGAAGAAGTAAAACCTGTTAAAAGCATTGTAAGTTCTTTTTGCTTGTCGATTGATAGAATTAAAATCAAACGCGGAAACAAATTTTTTCAAAGAGATTACATTGCGCCTGTTGATAAAGAAGAAGTGATGGTTGAACTTAAAGAAAGAGCGGCAAAAGCAAGAGAATTTTTAAATAAATAGGATGAAATATGAATAGAATTGTTGTTATATCTGGCGGAACAAGTGGAATAGGCAAGCAAACCGCTAAACTCTTTAAAGAAAGTGGCGACAGGGTGTTTGCTCTTGGCTTGCATCCAGACCCATTAAACGAAGACGAATATTATTGTGATGTTAGAGATGAACAAGGTTTCAAAGCAAGTATGAACAAAATCGCTTCCGATTATGGAAAGATAGACATTTTGATTTGTTCAGCAGGTTTTGGAATTTCTGGTGCAGCAGAACTTTCGGAAACAGAAGAAGTTAAACGCCTTTTTGAAGTTAATTATTTTGGCGTCTTAAATGCTGCAAAGGCTTGTTTGCCACACATGAGAAAAGGGGCAAAAATTGTTGTTATAGGTTCATGTTGCGGGCTTTTTGCAATGCCATTTAGAATTAATTATTGTGCAAGCAAATCAGCAGTGAATATGCTTTCACATGGACTTAGAATGGAACTTTCGCACGCAGGAATAAATGTTTGCTGTATCAATCCTGGCGATGTTAAAACTCCATTTATTCAAAACAGAGTTAAAAATTTTGAAACAAATGAGCGCTATGGTAAAAAAGTTGAAAATGCACAAGCAATAGTTGAAAAAAATAACTCAAAGCGAATGAGCGTTGAGTATTGCGCTAATAAAGTTTTTAAAGTTGCTAATAAACGCAAATTTAAAGCAAGTTACATAATTGGAAACAAGTATAAAGTGTTCAATTTTTTGGTTAAAATTTTTCCAATAAACTGGTTTTTAAAAGTGTCAAATAAGTTATTTGGTGGGAAATATAATTAATTATTGCTGTTTTTGAGCGTAATTGTCTTATTATCTTGGGTGCTGACGGTGCTGTATGTTGAAACAGGGGAATTAACTCCAAAAAGTTCAACAAGTATGGTGTCTGCACCTATTTTACATATTTGCGAAAAAGGAATAAATAAGTCGTTGCCGCCTTTCAAAAAACCAAAAATAGTTTTTGTGCCTGGAACGACAATGCCTTTTATTTGTCCACTTGGCAATTCAAAAACAATGTCAACAACATGACCAAGCCTAGTGCCGTCAACAACATTTATAACTTCCTTGCATCTTAATTCAAGAAAAGATGTTTCCATTTACCTTCCTTTTTTGCATACTTTTGTTGTATATATATGCGTAAACTTAGCAAAATACCACAAAATTTGTCGAAAAATGCACGCACATTTGCAATTTATTTTTTCATAAATATTAAGTATGGAAAACTTAGTAAGTTTGGCAATGATAGTCAAAAACGAAGAAAAATATTTGGCTCGCTGTTTGGAAAGCGTCAGAACTTTTGTTGACGAAATTATAATTGTTGATACGGGGTCAACAGACTTGACAAAACTTGTTGCTGCACAATTTACAGATAAAATTTATGATTTTAATTGGTGTGACGATTTTTCAAAAGCAAGAAATTTTGCGTTTTCCAAGGCGACAAGCAAGTATGTTATGTGGTTAGACGCTGATGATGTTGTCACGCCAGATAGTTTGATAAAACTAAAAAAATTAAAAAAGAAATTAAAAGAAAGTCAAACAGATGTTTATATGCTCAAATATGAAACCGCTTTTGACGAAAAAGGGCGTTGCAACTTTGCATATAATCGCGAACGAATTTTAAAGAACAATAAAACTTTTTTATGGGAAGGGGCTGTTCATGAAGCGATTACGCCGCATGGTAAAATTGAAAATTTAGACATTGCAATCAGACACTTAAAAGGTGACAAAAAGACTGACCCAAAGCGAAATTTAAAAATTTATAGGCAACTTATAAAGTCTGGCAAAACACTTTCGCCGCGAGAGCAATATTATTTTGCGCGAGAACTTTATTATAACGGATACTATAAAAAAGCGATAAAGGAGTTTACAAACTTTTTAAAGGGCGGCAAGGGCTGGATTCAAAACAATCTCGGTGCACTTGAAATGCTGTATTTTTGCAATTTAGCGATTAATAAAAACAACATCAACATTTTATATAAAAGTTTTGAATATGCCGAGCCACGAGCAAACTTTTTGTGCTATATTGGCGACTATTTTATGCGCGAGAATAAGTTTAAACAAGCGATTTTTTGGTTTGAAAATGCACTAAAATGCAAACAAGATTATTCAAGTGGTGCATTTATAAATGAAGAATATTTTAGCACTTATCCTGCGTTGCAATTATGTGTTTGCCATTATAATCTTGGAGATTTTAAGAGTGCAAAAAGATATAATGATTTTGTTTTGACATTAAGCCCACAAAATGAAGTGGCAATAAAAAATGACATATTTTTCAAAAATTTGACATAAAATTATTTTTGTAAATTTATTTGACTATTTTGTTTAAATAGTGTTAAAATAAATTTAGGAGATAAGATTATGGCACTTTCAGTTTTCGCTATGGCTTGGTGGGGTATTCTTCTAACAGTTGTTGGCTCAATAATTGGTGCATTTTTGCTCGTTTGGGGCATAATTGCCATTTACTTAATTATTAGGGGCGAACGCTTCAACAAAAAAAATAAAAGTTGTGTCGAAGAAGAAAACACTGTTCAACCAAGAGAATCAAAAAATGAAACAATAGAATAAAAGCAGTTTAAACAACTGCTTTTTTTATAAAATCATATATTTGTTCGGTCAGAACGAGTTCTTTATTTTTAAAACTATGATTTGCACTTTCTATTGCGCCAAAATCTTTAAAATTATTTGTTACTTTGGAGTTTAAAATTTCAATTATTTCAAATGCATCTTTTGGGATTATTTCGTTAATTGTGCCATATCTCATAAAAAGTGGGCAGTTAATTTTGTTTAGCAATTCAAATTTAAAATTTTTATCAAGAAACTGAACAAAATTTAAGTTTTCTTGGAAATATTGATTTAAACATTTGGCAGTCATCGGAAAACCGAAAAATCCTTCTGTTAAAGTATCGAATTTTCCTTTCTTAACAAGTTTGTTGGACAATTTTTCTAAATGTTTAGCGTGTTTAGGGTCATCATAATATAAAAATTCTTTTATTCCAACAAGCGAAAGCAAAATGACTGCTTTTATCTTGCTTAACTTGTCTACAAGATTATTTTCTATGAGATAATTATAATAAATTACGCTCTTTATGCTTCCTAAACTATGACCTTGAAGAATGATTTTTTCGTAACCCTTTGAAATAAGTTCGTCAACGGCTGCGTCAATGTCAAGAATACAGTCATAAACATTTTCCCACATTGAACCGCAATTTATTTTAACTTTTTTACCGTCAATAATTGTATTCGTTTTGGTGTATATTTCGCTGCCACGATTGTTGAAATCAAAAAAGTCAATATTCCTTTCTGTTAAATATTCGCTTTCAACTCTATCTCTTTCTTTAAATATGTTGCTTTGCATTCCGTGAATTGACAAAACAATCTCTTTTGTTTCGCCGTTACATTTATGCAACAGTCCGAACAATGATAAGCCGTCTTTTGCTTTGAAATAAACTTTTTCTACTTTCATATTTTTAAGATAACACACTTTTAAATTTTTAACAAATATTATCCCAACATCACATCTAAAATCATCATTATAATAAAACCGAAAGCAAAACTGAGCGTTGAAAGATAAAATTTGGCATTTTCTTGTGATTCTGGCACGAGTTCTTTTACTACAACATAAATCATTGCCCCAGCGGCAAAAGCAAGCATATATGGCAAAATTGGAGTTATAAAACCGGTTATAAAAAAGGTAATTGTGGCGAATATTGGTTCAACAATGCCAGAAAGCGAACCTAAAAGAAACGATTTAAATTTGCCATGGCCTTCACTTTTCATTGGCATTGAAACAATCGCACCTTCTGGGAAATTCTGAATTGCAATACCGATAGATAACATAATAGCACTTGTAATTGTTATATCTGTGCCACCGAAATATGCGCAAGCAAGTGCAACACCAACCGCCATTCCTTCTGGAATATTATGCAAAGTAATTGCAAAAATTAAAAGCTTTGTTTTTTTTGATGTTTGTGGATAGTCATGTTTGATTTCAGAATTTTTTGTTAACTTATTAGATACAACATCAACCAAAATTAAGAATAAAAAACCAAGAATTATGCCACTAACCGCTGGCAACCAAGAAAATTTACCATATTTTTTAGATTGCGATATTGCAGGTAGCAGAAGTGACCAAATTGATGCTGCCATCATAACGCCAGATGCGAATCCTATTAAAGATTTTTGTAGTTGTTCTTTGATGTTGTTTCTCATAAAGAAAACCATTGCAGAACCGAGTGTTGTGCCGATGAAAGGAATTAAAATTCCTAAAAATACTTCCAAAATAACTCCTTTAAACTAAGCTTTTGTAAATTTAATCTCTCTACATTATATTTAATAAAAGGTTAAAAATGTTACACAGGTAAAATTGTTTTTAAAATTTTAAAATTTTGTGTAAAATATAACTCAGTATAAGGAGGAAAAATGAAAAACTTAAAAATTGAAAAAGTTCACGCAAGGCAAATTTTGGATAGCCGTGGAAATCCAACTGTGGAAGTTGAAGTGACTCTTGAAAATGGCGTAATGGGTAGAGCAGATGTCCCATCGGGTGCATCAACTGGTGCATTTGAAGCCATTGAACTCAGAGATGGAGACAAATCAAACTATCTTGGAAAGTCTGTTGAAAAAGCTGTCAACAATGTAAACACAAAAATTGCTGATAAAGTTGTTGGCATGAATGTCTATGATCAAATTGCTATTGATAATGCAATGATAGAACTTGATGGAACAGAAAATAAAGGTAAATTGGGAGCAAACGCAATTTTAGGCGTTTCACTTGCAGCAGCACATGCAGCAGCAAAAAGTTTAAATTTGCCATTGTATAAATATGTTGGTGGTTGTAATGCCAATGTTTTGCCTGTCCCAATGATGAATGTTATTAACGGCGGAAAACACGCTGATAACAGCGTCAATATTCAAGAATTTATGATTATGCCTATTGGTGCAAAATCTTTCAAAGAAGCGTTAAAAATGTGCGCAGAAGTTTTTCATAATTTAAAAGCAATTTTAAAAGCAAGCGGATACAGCACAGCAGTCGGTGACGAAGGTGGCTTTGCACCAAACTTTGAAAGTGACGAACAAGCATTCCAATTTTTAGTTGAAGCTATTAAAAAAGCGGGATATGAACCTGGTAAAGATTTCTGCTTAGGCGTTGACGCAGCAGCAACAGAAATGCTCGACGAAGCAGAAAAAATTGGTAAAACTGGTTGCTATTATTTCTGGAAAACTGACAAATTGTTCACTCGGGAAGAAATGGTTAATTTTTGGGAAGAAATGGCAAGCAAATATCCAATTATCACTTTAGAAGATGCTTTGGCAGAAGAAGATTGGGACGGTTGGAAACTTTTAACTGAAAAATTAGGCAAAAAAATACAACTTGTTGGTGACGATTTGTTTGTTACAAACACAAAAAGGCTAGCAAAAGGCATCAAACTTGGCGTTGCGAACTCAATTTTGATTAAATTAAATCAGATTGGAACACTAACGGAAACTTTGAACGCTATTCAAATGGCAAATAGGGCAGGCTACACAGCAGTTATTTCTCATAGGAGTGGCGAAACAGAAGATACAACAATAGCAGATTTGTCAGTTGCTTTGAACGCTGGACAAATCAAAACAGGTGCTCCTTCAAGAACAGACAGAGTTGCGAAATATAACCAACTTTTGAGAATTGAAGAAGAACTTGATAAAGACGCTAATTACTATGGAATAAATGCATTCTTCAATATTAAATAAAAAATATAAATAATTAAATTTTAACAACCTATCAAACCCGATAGGTTGTTATTTTTTGCAACATTGTTGCTTTTTATGGCTTGAAATCACAAAAAATAAAGACAAACAAATTTAGGCAACTTTATGGGGTATAACAGAAGATGGTATTTTAGGAACATTTTAAAACTAAAAAACTCCCGATTTGGGAGTTTTTTTAATTATCAAAGAAAAGATCGTAATCTTGCAAGGTATTTTTAATTTTGCACTTGTTTTCGCACGAAACTTCAACAAGAGGTAGTCTGCAAGAACCAACGCTATATCCACTATTGTTCATTGCGTATTTAATTGGCATTGGATTGACTTCAATAAACAAATTTTTAATAAGCGGTAAAAGTTTGTCCATGCAATTTTGAGCTTCTTGAAAGTTGCCATTTTTGAACTCATCATATACTTTTACGACATCTTTTGGGGCGATATTACTTGCTACGCTGATAAATCCGTCTGCGCCAATTTCTAAAAATGCTAGATTAAGTGCATCTTCGCCAGAATAAACAGAAAAATTTGGTATTTGTGTTGTAAGTTGCACTTCGTTTAGATTTGATATTGCTTGTTTTATGCCAACAATGTTGGGAATTTGACTTAATTTACGAATTGTGTCAACTTCAATATTTAGCCCAGTTCGCGATGGCACATTGTATAAAATAATTGGAGTTTTTACGGTGCTTGCGATTGCTGAAAAGTGTGCAATTAAGCCGTTTTGCGATGTTTTGTTATAGTAAGGCGTGACTTCAAGAAGTGCGTCAATGCCGAGTTTTTCATATTTTTGTGCTGTTTCGACTGCTTTTGCAGTGCAGTTGTTCCCAGCACCAACTAAAACTTTGACGCGTTTATTTACATATTTTACAGCGAATTCAACAACTTTTTGCTTTTCTTCGTCTGTCATTGTAGCCGCTTCACCTGTTGTTCCCAAAAAAAGCAGGGCAGACACTCCGCAACGGATTTGATAATCTATAATTTTTTCAAATTGCGTGAAATTAACCTTATTATTTTTGTCAAATGGCGTTATAAGTGCTGTGCAGCAGCCTTCAAAGATTTTCATAGATGCTCCTTTTAAACTAAATCTAAGAAATTTTCATCGAGATAACTGATTGGAATTTCGGGCAAAGTGTAAGCGCCGAAATTGAAGTTTTTTGCAAGTTTTTCAAATGTTTTTAGATAGGCAACGACTATTGACGCGGTAAAAATTGCGTTGTCCTGCATTTTAACGGAAAATTCAATTTGATTTTTATTTTCGGCTTTGACGAAATTGTTGATAATTTTGCCTGCGTGTGGTCTCAAATTATGGTGCTTATTAAATTTGTTTTGTGAGATAAATTTTATGGAAACTGGGAAATCTGAGAAGTAGTTGTTGTTGGTTAAAATATCGCTTTTAATTTGCTTTTGATGTTTTTTATCTGCGACTACAAAAAGTTTGCGGAAGTGAGAGATGGTTGTTTTTTTAAGCGATTTTTCGTTAGGCAGAGTGTATGCAACCGCATCTTTTACATTTGCAACTTTTTTGAGTGCGTTTGTGTGTCCCATGCTGACACCTTTGCCCCAAAAACTGACCGATTTCACATCGCTTATTGTATTAAAAAGTATGCGCATTTGCGAAAACAAGCCAGGGTCCCAGCCGCAGCATATTATGGCATACTTTTTGCTTTCCTTGGCGAGTTTATCAAGTTTTTCTTTTTCTTGTTTTATCAATTTATGAGTGTCAAAAGTATTAATAATATTAAAATCTTTAACAAGAATAGGAGTTTGCAAAAGCAAATCGCTATCTGAGCCTCCGCAAAGAATTAGAATATCAATTTTTTCTTTAAATTCTTTTAATTTGTTCATATCAAAGCATGGCGATTTAAGGTTAGAAATGATGTTTCTTCGCGAAAAAATGCCGACTAAATTATATTCATTTTTCTCAACAATCAATTTTTCAACGGCTTTGCCCAAGTTACCATATCCGACAATGCCAACTGTAATTTTTTTCATAATAAAATTTATGTTTTTATAGGAGAAATCATGACAAGTTTAAAAATATTTGACTTTTATATTTTGTCTGTTATAATTAAATAACAATCGGAGAAAAAGTATGTTTATTATTGTTTCAGGCTGCTCAGGCGTTGGTAAAAACACAGTTATTAGGGAACTTTTAAAGAGAAATCCAAAGTTGCAAATGTATAAAACTTGCACAACACGCGGCAGACGCGACACAGAACTCGTTTCGTCAGACTACATACACTTGACAAGGGAAGAATTTGAAAATAAAATCAAAAATAATGAACTTTTTGAACATGAAGAAATTCATGGAAATCTTTATGGCACACTAAATTCAAGTGTTGAACTTATGAAAGATAAGAATAATATCATCATTAAAGATATTGGCGTTGAAGGTCAAAAATCTTTTGTAAGCAAATTGCCAAAAGATGTTCAAGTTATTTCAATTTTCCTAGATGCACCAAAAGATGAACTTATCAATCGTTTGATTGGTAGGGGCGAGCCTAACATAGAGAAACGCATACAAAGATACGAATATGAAAATAGTTTTAAAGAAAATTTTGATTATGTGATTGACAATGTTGATTTGCTGTCAACAGTTGAACAAATTGAAAAAATTATTGAAACACACCTGAAATAATTCTGTCGATATGGCGGAATGGTAGACGCGCAAGATTCAGGTTCTTGTGTTTTTAACATGAGGGTTCAAGTCCCTCTATCGACACCATAAAAATGCCCGTTAGGGTTTTTTTTATGGCTTCGAAATGAAATACATGTTTAAGTACAACCTTTTTGAAATAGGTTGTTTTTTAACTTTGTTGTTTTTTTGTTAAATAGGGCTGTTTCGGGCTAAAAAAATATGCCACGGGTGCAAAAATTAATTTAAAAAACTTTTATAAAGATAGCATATTTGTGATAAGTATATTACTTTTTATATCTTTTCCAACCCCACCAGCCTGGCATTAAATCTATCAGTTTTACTGTTTTTCTATTTTCATAATCTGTTAAGATTTCCATATCTTTATTTTTATCCGAAAGTTGTAAAAAGAATTCTCTACAAGCACCACATGGCATTCCTCCATTTGCTTTTGGTGGTTCATTTCTGAAAGCAATCATTCTTTTGACAACAGTTTGGCCACTTTGTATATACATGTTTAGTCCTGCCACTCTTTCGGCACAAAGATTAATAACTCCGCTGGCGCCTTCAATACAAAAACCAGTATAAATTTCTCCATTTTCAGCTTCAATGGCACACACCACATGATGAGCTTCAATAAATGGTGAAATTTCTTCAGGGTGATATTCTTTTTTTGCTGCATTATATAATTTTTCCCAAATATCCATGTATGTTCTCCTTAGATTATTTTTATTTTACCATACTTTATATAAATCCAAAAGCATTATTATAAAACATACTTAATAAATAGTTTGTGTTTAAACATTAGATGTAGAAGAAATCGGCAACATTGTGCCTTGAAAATAGCAGATTTAGGGGGCTAAGGGGTGGCGAATGCCACAAAATTTAAAAATTTTTTCAAA
>ERZ779888.2593-NODE-2593-length-14538-cov-4.914106_pt1 | contig 14538 bp, 9 predicted proteins | sample MGYA00511245_ERZ779888 | MGnify/ENA primary metagenome ERZ779888 (study PRJEB29588, sample SAMEA2155255) | human gut metagenome | biome: human gut; feature: human-associated habitat; material: faeces | place: Denmark | collected 2008/2010 ... | reverse complement strand
GGCTATCAACGATAACACGCCGATGATTATTTGAATTATATCTGCTGCTGACATATTTACCTCCGTTAAACGATAATTTAGAAGCACAGGCGCTTGCCCTGTTTTCTGATTTTGTGTCACAACATAATGAGAAATGGGCACAAGGTAAATTAGGTGATGTTATATCATCTGCAAATACGGGTGGAGATGCAATCCAAAAAGTTCCCATTGTAGATTACGACACCGGTATCAAGTGTGCAAGAGTAGGTGATATAACTAATGCACGGGAGTTTGCATCATGGGCATTTTGCAGTGCAACAAACTCAGTATTTGATAACTACAAGTTGCAAGCAGGAGATATATTGGTGACACGAACTGCCACACTCGGTATAACTCAATATATTCCTTCAGATATTTCCGCCGTCTACAACAACGGATTGATTAGATTAAAGACCGATAACAATAGAGCATTGCCATTGTATGTTTATTGGGCAATCAATACTTCCGACTTTATGAACTATATCAATCAAATGAATAGTGCCACCTCGGTAAGACCAAATATGAAAATTGATTACCTTCTCAATTATCAGTTGCTAATTCCACCTATTGAGAAGCAAATTCAATTTGTTAAGGCAGTTGAAGTGTTAATGAATGCAATCTCGCTCAATAACAATGAAAGGCTCAAATTATGTGACTTTCAATCAACGCTCTTAAATACACTATCACGCCGCTAAATTATCGTTTGTAAATCATTTTTCTCAAAAGTGCTGAAATTGCTTGCTTTTCAAGGCGTCTGGATGTTTCTCTACTCTCAATTTCCCTTGTTTTTTCCCTTGTCAGGAAAGAACAAGGGAAAGTCTTATTGCACCTTGTCCAGCAGTTTCGCGGCGTCTCGCTTGGCTTCCTTACTGGCGTGTGCGTAAATATTCATTGTGGTCGTCACATCCGAATGACCAAGAAGCTCCTGCACGTCCTTCGGCGCTGCGCCGTAGGACAGCAGATTGCTGGTGAAGGTGTGACGAAGCTGGTGGAAATGAAAGCTCTCCATACCGTCCAATCTTTTCTTCGCTGTCTGGCACATATTGGAAACCGTTGCCGGAGACTCATACCTGCCATCCTGCCGCACACAAACAAGGCTGATCGCCTGATAGCCCTCTGGAGGATGCTCTGAAACCGGCAGGCTGTAGACCTCATAGTAGGTGCGGTTCTTTTCCTCAATGCTCAAGTAGTAATTCTGGCTGTATAGCGGTCCACAGGCAAGGCGGTCAAGCATCTGCGCCTTCTTTGCCTCTTTCAAAATCTCCGCCAGTGTGTTGCAGAAATCCACTGAGCGGATCTTTTTGCGCTTCGTGGTGCCAAGCTCCGTCCTGTGCCGCGCCGAGTTGTAGCGGATGCTGCGTCTCACCGTCAGCCGCTGCTCCTTCAAATCAATGTCCTGCCAGGTCAGGCTGCAAGCCTCGCCAATGCGAAGTCCGGTGTAGTACGCGATCTGGACAGGCAGAAGGGCAGGGTTTTTCTTTTTGGACAGCATCTCATTCAGTTCAAGAAACTGTTCGTAGGAGATCGTCGGGATAATGGGAATATCCTCCTCCGCACCGTCCTCCGAAAACAGGTCATAGTCCTCCGTCCTCTTGCGGTACACGATATACTGCATGGGATTGAAGGAGAGGTACTGCTTCGGGAACACCGCGAAGCGGAACGCACCTTGCAGCACAGCGGAGTATTGCCGCATGGAGCCGCTGCTCAGCGCTTTCCTCACCGTGCCGTCCGGCCATTCACCGCCAAGGCTCAGCAGGTCCAGATAGCTTTGCAGATGATCCGGTGTGATCTTCTTCAGTTTGCGGTCGGCAATGGGGTGTTTCTTGATGCGTCTGGCTGTGTCGATGTAGGCGGCCACCGTGCCGTTGCTCAGAGAACCGGGCTTCAGTTCCTCCTCGATCCACTTGTCCAGCAGCCCTGCAAGGGTCAGGTTTTCAGATCTTGCTACGAATTGCTTTTCCTCATAATCTGCCATGGCCTTGCGGAGCATGGCTTCCGTTTCGCTCTTGCTCTCAGAACCGGGAAACTCCCTCTGGACGCTGTTGCCGCTGGCATCCTCTACATAGAACCGATAGTACCACTTCTTTCCCTTTTTTCTTACAGAACCTTTTGCCATAGTGCTTCTCCTCTCATAGCGGCAAACGGAGCTGTTATGATGTGTTGTCTGCTATTATAGCAGACCGCACATGAACCGGCAAATAAAAAGCTCCGCACTGTCCTGTCCTTCATCTGACCGCACGGACCTGTTCCCGCACCAGAAGATCTGCACCCTGGTTGGCTTCCATAAACTTATGAATAACGTCTATGCGGATGATGTATCTGCGCCCGATCCGCAGTACGGGAATCTTCTCCCATTCCACGAGCTTCCGCATGGTGTTTCTGCCAATGCCTGTATAGTCTGCGGCTTCTTCAATCGTTAAGCCGATTTTATCTGTCATGGGAATACCTCCCCTAAAATAGTAAAAGTTATAGGTTGTTATTATCACGCTATAAATAGTGGCAAGAACGGATGGCGGCTGGCAGCCGCCCACGGGAATCTCACCCCGGCCCATGCTGATGGGTGCGCCGCGCAATGCTTTGAGGGCGTTCAACGCGGGAGTATCGTTAGCTGAACGGAGGTCATGGCCATCTGTGATGCCACACACAGATGCAAACTGGCTGAATCGCTCGCCCAAATCCTCCTTTCCGTGCGGATCATGGCGCGCCATTTGCTGGGCTTTGCTCCGTTCAGGTTCGTTATCCGGTTGCCTATGAAATTTTCAAGGTACAGCAGATCCGCGCTTTCAGGCGCGTGTGATATTTGGCTGTGGATCAGCCGGGAAAGGCTCCTATCGGGTGATAAGAACCTTTCCTCGCGGATGCACGAATGGCCCGTTGCAGAAGCGTGGAAAGGGGGACACGCTCCTGCACGGGCTGCTATGGGTTTTAGGCTGTTTTGTTTACCTTGAAGTCAAGAATCTTGGTAATCAGCTTGGTTCGCATCCTGCATACCTTTTCTTCATCGAGGCAAAGGTGCGGAACACCGTTTTCGTCATACAGGGTTCTGGTTGCCAGAGCCGCAATATAACGCTCATAGTGCTTCAGCACAGCATTGATCGCGTCCACATTGCCGGACGCTGCCGCTTCGATGGTCGAGTAAGGCAGCAGAGATGCAGCGGCATTACTCAGATTGCGCGCCATCTTCAGTAACCTCCATTTCTTTTTTCAATTCCTTGAGGGACTGAGCGCGCTTGTATTGCACGGTGCGGCGTACCATGTCCAGCTTGTCCGCAATTTCCTGATCGGTCATATCAAGGAAATACGCAAGCAGAACAATGTCACGCTTATCATCCGGCAGCACCGTCAGGGCGTTGGCGAGATCTTCGTTTTCGATTGCCACATCATAGCCCTGCACATGAAAATGCGTTTGCTCGGACGGATACTCGTCCAGCACATACATTTGGCGCTCCTGCTCCTCTGACAGCTCCGAAAGGGATACCTCATGGTTGGAACGCCACGCAATATGACGCTCATAATCGCGGGCTTCTTCGCGCAGAACCTTCCTGCAAAAGCTGTCGAACTGATGTCTAACGGTTTTCTTTTGGGATGGTGTCAGCTCCAAGAGTCGTTCACCTCCTCTCATGCACCGAGAGGTCGGCTTTCTTCCCCTTTCGCTTCTATCCCGAATGGAAGGTGCGGTTTTGGCAAAGTTTCGGCAAAAATTTTCAAAAAAATTTTCCAACGGCACAATGAGCCGATGGAAAAAGAAAATATGGTACTTTGAGCAACACAAAGCGGTGTTCAGTCATTACACATCCAGATAGTTTTCTTAGCGGCATAACATGACCAGGACAATCATTTCCTTAACTGAATCAGTCGCCGTTACTCCATGTCGCTTGCGCGCTGATCCGTCGATGCTTGAAATGTCCGAACAAACGGCTTTGTTGTAAAAAAATAAAATCTGTGCTAAAATCTATCTGATCTCCGGGAGGTGATGAGCGATGTATACAGTGGCGGTCTGCGAAGATCAAAAGGATACGAGGGAGGAAGCGGCGGCACTGTGCGGCGAAGTCCTCACCGACCTGGAAATCGAACATCATATCGCTGCATTTTCCTCGGCAGAGGAACTGGAAACGCAGCTGCTGACCGGCGACCGGTTTGACCTGCTTTGCCTGGACATTCTCATGGACGGCGAGAGCGGCATGGAGCTTGCGAAAAAGCTGCGCATGACAGATGACCGTACCAGTATTCTGTTCCTCACAGGTAGTTCGGAGTATCTGAAAGACGGCTACGAGGTCCGACCGATTCAGTATCTGTTCAAGCCGGTATCGAAAGCGGAACTGAAACGAGCCATTGAAACCGACCTGCGGCTCCATCACCGACCGAAAACCTTTTCCATTAAGGTGGGCGGGCGCATGGCGGTGCTGCCGCTGGAAGACATTCGCTATGTGGAGAGCCGCGACCACGGGAGCCTGTTTCATATGGAAAGCGGGGAGCAGTTTTACCCTCTGAGCCTGACCGAAATCGAGGGAAATCTACCGGCAGAGCAGTTCTGCCGCTGCCACAACAGCTTTCTTGTGAATCTGGCGTGTGTGCGGGAAGTCAGCAGCCGCACTGTTTCCCTTGAACATTTGAAACTGCCCATCGGGCGGAAGTATGCCGAACGATTCAGGGAACAGTTTGTGCGATATCTGAATGAGCGATGAAAAAACGGACGTATGGGAAGTCTCCCCATGCGTCCGTTTTTTTGTTTTAAGGCAGCTTGAGGGCGGTCATGACTGTGAAACGCTCCGCATTGTAGCTGACGGAAAGGGTGCTGCCGTATTTGGCAGCAATCCTGCGCATTTGAATTAGTCCGTAGCCGTGGTCGGCAGATGCAGTCTTTGTGGTCAGCAAATTGTTCTCCTCGTCGAGGGCAACCACACCGCTGAATGTGTTCTCGCAGCGGATGGCAAGGTAGCCTTGGCGAATTTGCAAGGAACAACGAATTTCCCGCGGCTTGCCCGATGGTGTTCCGGCTGCGCCCTCCGCGGCATTGTCCAGCAGGTTGAAGAGAAAGCTGCACAAGTCATCCTCATCAATAGACAGCTCGGCAGGTAACGGAGCCGTTGCATGGAAGGCAGCGCCAATCTCTTTCGCCTTGGCTACATAGCGCTGCAAAACGGTGTTGACAATGAAGTTCGCCGTATAATGGAGGGGTGAAAGCTGCTCCAACTGGTCATCCAACTGCGCAAGATATTCCGTCAAACCTTCGGTATCCCCCTTGCGCTGCAAGAGCGACAGCACGGAGATGTGGTTTTTCCACTCGTGGCGGAAGGCCGATACATTCCGAAGGGATTCTTGGGCTTGCTTGTATTGCTCCTGTGCCTGTTGGCTGCGGCTTTGCAGGGCTATCATCTGCCGCTGGCGGGAGAAGGCGGTGCGGATGAACTCCGCCACCACCTGCACTGCACAGAGCAGACCGGTCACAGCGCACAGTAGGGTATACAGCGCTTTCGGATTGCCGTAGAGCAGGGAGGTGATGGGATTGCTCAGTGGATAGAGATATTCCACGCCCACGAACCGGCTGACGCACCATGCGGCAAACAGCGCGCCTGCGACGCAGCAGAGGCAGAGGCTTGTCCGACGGAGCATCCGTTCATGAGAGAGCAGCATCAAAAGAACCGCCAGCAGGAACAGGCCAAAGCCAAGCCAGTCCATCAGCCTGCCGTAAAACAGTGTGACCGACGTAAAGCACCGCAGGGCCGAGCACAAAATGTGCGCCGCCGCTCCGATCAACAATATCCGGCGCTTCCAACCATGCAGGGAAATGGCCAGAAAGCAGAACAGCAAGTCAATATAAATGAGACAGAGCCAGGCCGTCAGGCTGCCCGTTGTATCCAATCCGGCAGAAAGTGCGAAGAATGAGCCGCACGCCACAGGCACCGCCGTCAGCAGAAAATAGCCGCTCAGCGGCAGCAGTTTCCACAGATACGGTCCCGTCTGGGTGCTGAAAAGGAAAACCAGCAGCAGGAAAAGCGCCAGTATGACCTGTGCTGTGATGGCTGCCATGGGCCAGACAATGCTGGAAACAGCGGTCACAGAATCGGAAAAGCGACTGGCCAGAGATGGGAAAGCAGGGTAAAGTAAACCGTTGAGGGCTGCGCCGTAGGTGACAATCCGCAGTGTCTTCCCAGCGCAGTCTATAGGAAGCGGGATGCACAGGCCGTCATGGGAAATGCTGCTGAAATCCACATTTTCCAAAAAGGCATCCGCACGGTTTTCTTCGTTCGGAAAGTCAGTGTAGAGCAATTCACCATCCAGAAACACCTGTATCCCCGCGCCAAAGCCAAAAAATTGCAGCAGATCCCGCTGACCGGGATCTTCCATGACCCGCTCCGCCGCCACCGGGCTGTCTCCGTCCACCGGAATCCCATCCAGATAGCCGCCGAAGCCAAATACAGGTTCTACCGGACCGCTTTCTGTCTCAAAGGTCCAACCGTTCCGGTTCGTCTGTGTGCAGTTCAAAAGAAGCGATGTCTGCATCCTGTCCGGCTGAGACAGGCGGAACAGGCAGAAGACCGCTGCAGCGGCAGCAAGGATCAACAGAGTGGCTGCGGGCCAGATCTTTCTGTGCTGAGGCTCCATGATACCGCCTCCTTTCCTGTTTGCCATTGTAACAAAGTGTGTTCCTCTGCACAAGCGGCAAAGGCCCCTTTTTCCTAAACGACACGGATTTCCCCCTAAACAACACAACACGGCACGGTATGGGAATGGTAAAATAAAAGTGTAACATCATGCTGTGGAGGGGCTTGCGTGCAAAACCCTCTCAGGCGTGCGCCTGAGAGGGCTGCCGTACTTTCCGCACATCCAATTAAAAAATGAGGAGGGGTATTGGATGAGGAGAAAATGGAACCGGTTTGTGGCCGGACTGCTGAGTATCATCATGCTGGTAACGATGCTGCCCATGGAGGTACTTGCCGCAGGCAACGGCGGCAGGGCGGAGCAGCCCAGCCAGACAATGCCATTTCAGGATGTAAAGTCCTCGGACTGGTGTGCCAAGGCTGTGGAATACGTCTATTCCCACGGTATATTCAACGGCACCTCAACTGCCACATTTAGTCCCAGCGGCACCATGACCCGGGGGATGTTTGTCACGGTGCTTGGGCGTATGGCTGGTGTAAATCCAGATGACTACAGTGGAGAGACGCCGTTTTCTGATGTGCCGCAGACGATGTACTACGCCCCCTATGTGCAGTGGGCGGCGAGGTACGGCATCACAGTAGGCACAGGTGACGGAAAATTCTCTCCCGATGCGTTTATCAACCGGGCACAGATGGCAGCATTCTTCGTGCGGTATTTTGAAGCGTTCCAAGTGGACTATGCGACCGGCGCAAATGTCACCACTACGCCTGCGGATCTGGAGCGTACCCCCGCCTACGCACAGGATGCTGTGCTGAAGCTCTGGAAACAGGGACTTTTGAACGGTGACGGCACACGCTTTGCCCCCGAAGGCAATGCTACCCGCGCCCAGATGGCGATGCTGTGTATGCGTGCGGACGAGGCGGTGGAGATTTGGTATTCAGCACCCGGCATCGTGGGGCGTAAATCGGGTGAGACACCCCAGAAGGAAGATCAGAGCAAGCCGAATAGCGGCAGCAATTCCTCCGGCAGCAGTTCCTCTGGCGGCAGCTCTGGTGGAAACGGTTCTGGCAGCACAGCTCATACCATCACGCTGTATCTGCCCGATGGAACGACTTCTACCTTTACACAGACAACTTCTGCACTTTCCCTTGCCAATCTTCCCACGCCTTCGGTAGCGGGGAAAGCCTTCGTCGGCTGGTATTATGATGAAAGCTATAACAAGGCCGTTGCCGACGGTGATCCGCTCAGCGAAAATCTGTCCCTTTACGCAAAGATGGTGGACTACGATGCAATCGAGGGCGTGGAAACACCGACTTACGCCGGAGCGACGGATGTCGGACTGAACTTTACGATCCGCGTCAACAGCGATTCCGAAAGCGACCTGACGGGCAAGATCAGTCTGATCGGCACGGAGCAGCCCACCAGCGAAGTGGACGCGGACGGCAATACGATCCTCGTTGTCGGCAGCGTCAGGAACAATCACGATGGCACCTACACCGTTGCGCCGCCTGCAGGCGGATGGGCAGAGGGCGGCACTTATAAGGTGGTACTGGAGGATAACAGTCTGTACTTTAACGGCGAAGCGTCCTCCGTGCGGGAATACCACTTCACCGTGAAAGTGGGCGATCCGGTGCTGAATTGGCACCTCAGAGAAGAGGTCAAATCCATCCCGGCAACCGCCATCGGCAATGCTACCCAGAACGGCAGACGGGTCAAGGCACTCAGTATGCCGGTCGCTGCCCTTGACAGCAGCGGCGCGGCTATGGATGCCGTCTCCGACAGCACAGGCAGCTTTGTTTACGACGGCAACTTGGCAGTCGGCGACACCGTGGCCATTTATGAGGGTACTGCGCCTGAAGAGCGTGTGGCGGTTGGAACCACTGACGCCAACACCGGCGATGTTTCCTATGTAAAAATCACTGGGGTCAACAAGACAACCAATACCTATTCCTATCAGTCCGCCGCGGTGGAGGATGTTCTGTTCGTTCCCGATGTGCTGCCGGTGAAGGCAAGCCGTAAAACGGCTAAGGAAGAGAACCCGTCCAACGACTATACCATCCTCGTTCCCGTGGAGGAGCTGACCTTTACCGCTGCATCGAGTGTGGGAAATCTGGACGAAAACACCACCATTGATGTGGGAGATTTCCTTGCGTTCTATACGGGCGAAAGCTATACAATCGAAACCGCAGCATCCGATGGCTACGGCCGCATCACAGCTGTGGACTATACCACGGATGAACTCGGTTCTGACTATTATCAACTCACCTATACCGATGCCACTAAAGATGATGTGCTCTCCTCCATGGACGTGGACACCACCGACCCCATCAGCGGCGATGCAATGCTGAATGGTGTTGACACCGAGAAATTAGAGAAGCAGATCGCCCGGCAAGCCATAGAAAGCGGCTTTGCCCAGACTGTAGCGGACCGCATTTCCGGGGCGATAGACGAGATGGATCTGAGCGGCCTGACGGCAGGTGATGAGATCGACCTGCGTTCCATCGACATCGACCCGGAGGGCACTCTCGGTATTTCTACCCTATCCTTGAATGATGCAAGAGGCTCCGGCGCTGTCTCACCGGCGAGGGCAAATGCCAACGGCGGGGGCAAGACCAGTGTTAAGGTCAAAAGCGCTCAGATTACAAAGAAACTGCAAAACTTTACGGATGCGTCCGGAAACCCGCTGTCCGGCGTGCGTCTGGAACTGCAACTGGAGGTCACGAAGGAAATCCAGAAGGACGGCGGCGACATTGTCATCACCGTCACACCTACCTTTATTCAGGAGCTGAAACTGGATCTGAGCACCCACGGCAAGCTTGTTTGGAAACACAAGTTCATTTTCTACTGGATCAGCGATGTGTATCTGGAGGCTGGTCTGAATGTTTATACCTACACCGCCATCAACCTCGACGCCACCGTTGTTTCTCAGGGCGAAAAGGACACCGTGACGAAGGTGAAGGACTTGGTGAACAAACTGGGAAAGAAACTGGATGCTTTGGAGGGCAAGGACACCGGCGGCGAGCGAGAAGAAATTGATACTTCCAAGCTCAGCTTGCAGGAGCTGTACAACAGTATGCTGGAGTTGGACAGCGACTGGGTGGAATTGTACCGCAAACAGATTTTCAGTATGAAAAAGACCGTCGCAAAGATCATCAAGTTTGAGCTTACGGTAGACTTTGTGGTCGAGTTGAACATCCGAATGGCCATGGGTATGAACTTCAACTATACCAATGCCAAGCGATATGTGTTCGGCGTTTACATCTTTAAGCACAGGACCACCACCCGCACCTACAATCTTGTGAACGAGCAGTACAATCTGCGCCTGTACGCGATGGGTGCGGTGGGTCTGCGAGCCGGTGTGGAGATATGGCCCAGCGTCAGTCTCATATCGAGGAAGGTGGCCACAGTGGGCATTGTGGCCAAATTGGGCGCGTACTTAAAAGGCTACGGGTATGTGCTGTATGCGCTCCACTATGAGGCAGGGAAACCAAAAACCTCCAACGCCTCGGGCGCGCTGTATGTGGAAGTCGGTATGTTTATGGACATCAGCGCCAACCTCTCCGCATTTAAGGGCAAGGTTTCGTGGACACCGGAGATATACACCGATGAAACGCCACTGTGGTCGGCGGGCAGCACCCATGCCATCACGGCATTTAAGATGGAAAATGCGGACGGCGAGGAAGACACACCGACGGTTTATCTGAAAAACGGCGGCCTTGATGTCGTTTTGCCTCAATCGGTGCAAGCGCTGACCGGATTTGACCTCACAACGGGCAACGACCGCACCGAGACGTATGATTGGAACAAGTTTGACATCAGCTTTGACGATCCCCGCTTTACTACCTATCACACCGGCCCCAACAGCGGCAATTATAGTCAGCAGTATGTGAAACTGAATCTCTCCGACTGGCAGAACTGCAACGAGCCGGAGATCGACTGCGTGATGACGCTCACCTACAAAGGCTCCGACCTGAGCTTTTCCACCACCCCGGTGCAGCTCAAGGTCAAGGTCCATTGGGACCGCCTGAAGGACGGCTATCCCATCCACGAGCTGAGCAGCACCGGCGGTTACATCGGTTGGGAGCAGCGGAAATTCCGCGAGCCGCTCAATCTGAAAACGCCCGACCGCACCGGCTATGAGTTTACGGGCTGGACGTATTATCTGCTGAAAAACGAGAGCAACATCTTCTCTTACGATAAGGAACACCCCTATACCGGCACCACCATGCCGGAGAGCGCATTGGTAGCGGTGGCAACGTTTGAACCCAAGACCAACATTCCGTACACGCTCAATTTCTATCTGCAAAACGAGGACGGAACCTATCCCGAAAGGCCGACCAAGAGCGTGGTTCATTATGGCACCGCCGACAACTACTTTGTGCCGGATAAGGCCCTTGTGCCGGACGAAATCGGCTACCGCCACCCCGGCTATGCGGGCATCCACATCCGTCCGGACGGAACGGGCGGACAGAACTACTATTACAGCCGCGCGCCCTACACGCTTACATTAAGAAACGATGGTCAGGTAAGCACTGTGCCCTATCGCTATGGCGATCAACTTGACCGGCTGAACGACGCCCCTACCCGCCTTGGCTATATCTTTGATGGCTGGTACACGGACGAAACCTACCAAAATGCGTTTACCGCAACGACCATGCCTGCCAAGGACTTTACCCTCTACGCCAAGTGGGAGCCGGTCGATATCAATTATTTCCTTGTGCTCCGCAAAGAGGGGGCAGACGGCAAGTGGACGCAGGCGACCAAGATCCAAACCGGGAAAACGGACGAAACAGTTTCCATCGATCCGGCGAAGTTCCTTACAGAGGCGGAGAACAGCATCTATACCATTCCTAAACCGATGAGCTACAAGGTCAACGCGGAGGACGGCGGAACGGTTTCCATCAGCTACGCCCGTAAGCGGTACAAACTGACCTATAACTTGAACACCGCGGATGCAGCATGGGTTTCGGACCCCGGTGTTAAATCCTATCGTCTGGGCGCTGCGCTCAAGCTCCTGACGCAGAGCTATGTGACGAGAGCGGGTTACACCTTTGATGGTTGGTACACGGATGCAAACTGCACGACTGCGTTTACTGCGACCACCATGCCCGACCATGATGTCACCCTCTATGCCAAGTGGACAGCGCAGGGCGGGATCTCCTATACTGTGGAGCATTATCAGCAGAATGTGACGGACGATGAATATACCCTTGCGGAAACGGAATCCAAGACCGGCGCTACGGGTCAGCTTACCGCCGCCGGAAGTAAGTCCTACCCCGGATTCACCGCACCGCAGAGTATTACGCAGCAGATCGTCAAGGGCGACGGCAGCACGGTGGTCCAGGTGTATTACACCCGCAACGAATACACGCTGACCTATAACCTCAACGGCAGTGGTGCAAGCTGGACGGACAGCGCAGAAAACAAATTCCACACTGATCGTTATGGCGCGGCTGTCACCGCCCCGAGTGCCAACGACCTGAGCCGAGCGGGTTACGCCTTTGGCGGCTGGTACACAGACGAAGCGTGCACAAGCGGAAATGAGTTTACCGCGACTACCATGCCTGCGGAGAACACCCCCCTGTATGCCAAGTGGAACGCTGGGGAGGTCAACTACACTGTAAACTACTATCTGCAAAACGTGGACGGCACGACCTATCCGGATACGCCCTCTGAAACTGTGAGCGGTTCCGGCGTGACCGGTCAGACGGTGAATGTGCAAAAGTCTTTCAAGGGATTTGTACCGAAAGCTGATTCGTCCACCTCAATCACCCTCAAAGCCGACAGCGCACAGAATGTCGCGGATATCTACTACACCCGTAGCCAGTACATGCTGACGTTTAAGTTGGGCGACGGCGTGACGCTGGACGAGGGCTGCGCCCCCAACGACGGAAGCATCTATTACGGCGCAGAGATTTCTACGGACATGACGAATGCCAAACGCACCGGCTATACCTTCGTCGGCTGGTACGAAGATGAAGCATGTCAGACTGAATGGAGCGGCACGACCATGCCCGCCTGTGACCTCACGCTCTACGCCAAGTGGGATACCATGACCTATTTCCTCCGCTTCGACTGGGACGGCAATGTGCCGTTGAGAGACTGGCTGCTTGAAAATGGCGGCAAGCTGCTCACGGCTGCGTACGATGAGGAAAATGGTGTGTATAGCAACGCCAACGACCATGGCATTCCCTATATTGAGGTGAGCGTAAAGTACGATCAGGTCTTTACCCTGCCCACTGGTATCCCCGGCACCGAATATTTCGGCTATTATAAGGAAGAGCTGAACCAATGGGGGAATCCTACCGAGACTTTTGTAAAAGTGGAAGATACCAAACTAACCCAAATGGCCGCTGAACAGGGAGCCATCGTCAAGGTCGGTGTCCAATGGAAATCCGAAACTGATAGCAATGGCACAGAGCTGCTCTATAATGCCAACGATTTTCTGACTAAGGTCGTGCAGGATTACTCCTCTGAGGCAGCAAGCTACGCACTGGGCGTTGATTTGGATCTCTGCTATGCCGATACGACGCGCACCGGTGACATTGTCGGCGGCATCACATTCGATGGAAACAATCACACGATCTACCATGCAAAACGCGGCGAGGCGGCTCCCAGCCAATCCGTGGGCACCATCTACGGCTACGGAGATAACGTGACGGTGAAGAACCTGACCATTGACGGCATGACGATCGACTACACTGCCCAACCCAGTGTCGACAGCAACGAGTATCATGCTTTCGGTGCTCTGGCGGGCTTTGTGGGCGACAGGTTCACGGCGGAAAATGTGACGGTCAGGCATGTGACCATGAATCTGAACCTGCTGGGCGAGCAAGGAAATGCTTATAACTCCGCCCACCTGCTGCCTGCGGAGTGCATCGGCGGACTTGTCGGCTATGCCAAGGGCACCGTGACTTTGACTGGCTGCAAGGTGGAGAATATGACCGTCAATGTCACCGATAAGAATGACAACGGCGGAACGCAGTTCCTGATTGGCGGACTCATCGGCTATGCGGATGCGCTCTACACGCCGTATGACGCAGAAGGAAATTGGGCCGACAATAATGACTATCGCGGCAACGGCAGCGTGACCATCACCGGCTGCAAGGTGGAGGATATGACGGTCAACAAGAATCATGCGGCCGGTGCGTCGGTCGGCGGTTTCCTCGGCGGCATCGGAAAGCGCGTTGTTTCGAAGACCGGAACAGAATACTCTGTGACAACCAACATCGATGCTACCAACACATTCCCCGAAGGATTTGAAAACATCGGTAAAGAACTCACAATAAACGATTCCACCGCCAGCAATTCCGCGGCGCGGTCGCTCGATGCCATGCCCGCTGCTGCTTTCGAGGATGAGTCCGACGAGGAAAACACTGCGGCTTGAGCCACGCATCACGAACGCACGATCACACAGAGGAGGGCAGGCAAGCGTACAATCACTTTACCTACCGCACCTACAAGAAAGATGGAGAAGCCTGCACAGGCCACTACATCCGGGAGTACGTTCTGAATGAGATCGTACTGGAGGACCTGCACCGGGTGACGAGTGCGGCGCGGGAACATCCGGAAAAGTTCGCCGCCTACATTGGCAGCAAGCAATCCGCCGAGCTTCAGCGGGAGATCCGCAGGCAGGAGAAGAAACTGGCAGATACGGAAGCGGAAAGCTGAACTGGACGCGATTTTCAAAAAGCTGTATGAGGACAGTGTGCTGGGCCGCATTACAACAGAGCAGTTCCAGATGCTGTCCGACAGTTACACGGAAGAACAGAACCTCATCACTGTCGGCATCTCACAGAAAGAGGACGAGATCCAGCGCCTGCGGGAAACGGCGATTGGAACGGACAGCTTCCTCGACAAAGCGAAGCGGTATACGGATATCACGGAGCTGACGCCGGAACTGCTGCGGCTGTTTAT
>ERZ779888.2578-NODE-2578-length-14674-cov-6.640605_pt1 | contig 14674 bp, 11 predicted proteins | sample MGYA00511245_ERZ779888 | MGnify/ENA primary metagenome ERZ779888 (study PRJEB29588, sample SAMEA2155255) | human gut metagenome | biome: human gut; feature: human-associated habitat; material: faeces | place: Denmark | collected 2008/2010 ... | reverse complement strand
AACTGTGAAGCGAAAATTTTTGATTCTGTCGGTGCTGGCCCTCTGTTTCTCCCTGTTTGCCGCCGAAACCATTGCGTACTTCACCGCGGACAGCAAGGCGCACAACGTCATCACAACCGGCGGCGTGCAGATTGCGGTGCAGGAATGGGCAGACGAGGAGAGAACAAAGCCCTTTGAAGATGTGACCGGCGTGATGCCCGAAACCACCGTTACCAAAATCGTGGAGATCAAAAACACCGGCGTATCCGACGCGTGGGTGCGGGTGATGGTGGATAAGAAAATCATTCTTCCGACCGGGAGCGTCACACCGGATGCTTCTCTGGTGGAGCTGGCGTGCAACACTGCCGACTGGACGGAGAAGGACGGCTACTATTATTACAACAAAGTCTTAAAGCCCGGAGAGGTCACAGCGCCGGTTTGCACTGCCGTGAGCTTTCATGCCGATATGAGCAACGCGTATCAGAATGCAACGGCAACGATTGATATTTTCGCACAGGCCACGCAGAGCGCCAACAACGGGAATACTGCCATGGACGCGCAGGGCTGGCCGAAAGTGTAAGGGGGGAGCTATATGACGCGCAAAAAAGGAATCGCACTAATCATTTGCCTGACCCTGATTATCAGCATGGCACTTCCCGGCACGCTGGCGTTTTCCGGCGATCCGCCTGCCGCGAATGAAAATTTGACACTCGCGGAAGATCCCCCGGTCCCCACGCCGGAAAACTCTGTGGAAGAAAAGGGCTGCACCTGCGACCCAAAGCCCGCCGAGGGCGAGCCACACGGGGAGGGCTGTCCTTTCTATACGTCGGTTATGGGAACTGCTGCGGCGGCGGTGGGAACCGACAGCCCTGTCACAGAGTCTGCGGCGGGACATATCCGCATTAAAATCAACGTCTTTTGCGTAGACGATAACAATAACGCAACACTGCAGCCGGATGTGCCTGTTGAGGTGCGGCGGGAGCTTCACCCTCCGTATTACGGCGTAAACGAGCCATTACCCGAGTGGAATAATGGACTGACTATGTTCAGAGGAACATCGGACACGAGCGGCGTCGTGTATTTTGACGAGCCGTACACTGTTGTAAAGGATCCGAATGATAATGCGTATGACACTGCATATCTGGGCGACAGTCGTGATAATAACCATGTCATTCTTCAGCGTAAAGCAGATGGTCCGGGGTATCCTATTCGTTTCGCAATTGTGCCTGCCGAAAATAGTGGGTATGAGTTGAATGATGTGTCCAAGACAATCCGAAACTGGAAAGAAGGGACTAACGTAACCCAGATAGCTACGGTGTGTGATGAGAATGTTTACTATGATGACTTTACCTTCACAAGCGGAATCCTGGATGGCGATGGGCAGGAGAACGTCGGCGCATATGTTGAGTTTGATCTGTATGTGAAGAAGACCGCGTCGACGGAAGAACCGACTACGGAAGAACCGACTACGGAAGAACCGACTACGGAAGAAACGACTGTGAATATCACCTATGTGGCTGTCGGCCCTGCGGATGCGGCGAGCTTCGGCTCCGTTGACCGGGCGAGCGAAACCGTGATGGAAAAGAGCGGCACAGCGGACGGCTCCACGCCGACGCCAGAAACCGGCTTCAAATTTGTCGGCTGGTTCAAGGATCAAGCATGCACGCTGCCGGTAGACGCGACATGGATCGGGAGCAACAACAAGATCACCCCGCAAAAGACTACTGAGGCCTATGAGACCGCGACGTACTACGCCAAGTTTGACTACGATGTTGCCAACCTGACCATCAACAAGACGGGCTGCCAGGACATCGACGAGAACCAGAACTTCATCTTTGATGTGACCAGCCCGAACGGCTACTCCAAGCGCGTCGTGATCAAGGGCACAGGCTCCGTCACGATCACGGGGCTGGAAGTCGGCGAATACACCGTCACCGAGGTCACCAGCTGGAGCTGGCGATACACAACCGGCGGCCCTCAGACGATAACCTTGCAGGGTGCGCAGACCAACAATGCGGTCAGCTTTACAAACAACGTCAGCAATTCCAAATGGCTGAGCGGCAATGCGTATAGCAAGATTGTATTTGGGAACAAGTGAGAAAGGAGGCGGCAGATATGAATCAGGGAAATCATCTTAATGAAAACAGTAAGCCGAGGGTTCGCACGAACAAGGCGGCAGTTCTGATTATTGCCGTCCTCCTGCTTCTCGGCGCAGCGGTTGGCTCTACCGTCGCCTTCCTGACGACGAAAACCAAACCAGTGGAAAACTCCTTCGAGTACGCTAAGGTTTCCTGCGAGGTAACAGGCTCGCAGGAGATCATAAACACCGGCACCACGGACGCCTACATCCGCGCCACCTACGTGGTCAACTGGCTCAATAAAGACGGAACCATCGCGGCTTCCGTCCCCACGGGCTACCGCTACAGCCTGACGGAAAATCCGGACAATGGGTGGACAAAGGGCGATGATGGATACTTCTATTACCGGACGCCTGTTGCCCCCGGAAATTCCACCGGGGAAAAACTGCTCTCCTGTACGGCGTACTATCCGGAGGGAGTTGACCCGCAGTACATCCTGTCGGTAGAAATTCTGGCGACGGCGGTGCAGAGCACCCCGGTCAACGCCGTTCAGGAAGCCTGGGGCGTCATGCCTTCCGGCGGGAACTAAGGAGGGGAGAACGATTTGAAAAAATCCATGAAGAAGCTCCTCTCTCTTGTGATGGTCATCGCCGCGCTTGCGGCACTGACCGTCCCGGCTCTCGCCGCCGATGCGGTCGTCCGGCGCGACGGTACCAGCGGGCTTGTGATCGAGACCACCGGCAGCGGCTACACGGACACCGACCTCTTTAATAATTTTAAAGACGTCATGCCCGGCGACGAGCGCACCGAGACCATCACGATCAAAAACAGTGTCAACGGCTTTGACTATGTGAAGCTCTACATCCGCGCCGTGCCGCACGATGAGCAGGGCAACCCGCTCACCTACGACGAGGCGCATGAGAACACGGACGGCAAGGATCAGGCGAACGTGGACGGCGAGCGCGACGAGACCGTCGCCACCATGGCGGACTTTCTCTCCAAGCTCTCGATGGAAATTTATCTCGTGAATGCGGACGGCACGAAGCAGAGTATTTTCTCCGCTTCGCCCGATAAGAGCGCGCAGCTCACCGATAGTGTCCTTCTCGGCACCTTCGCCAAGGGCAAGAGCGCAACGCTCGAAGCGGTGCTTCATGTTCCCGCGGAGCTCGGCAACGAGTACGCCTACCGTGTTGGTGAAGTGGACTGGCTCTTTACGGTCGAGGGCTTCAACAACAAGGATCCTTTGATTTCCACTGGCCAACTCAACTGGCCGATCGCCGTTTTCGGCGCGTTGGGAGCGGCGTTGATTGTTTGCGGTCTCGTAGTCATTTCCAAGAAAAAGAAGAATGAAAAAGCTTGACAAAACAGGGCTCTTCTTATTGACAGCGGGAGTAGCGCTGGTGTTTGCCGCACTACTCCTTTTTTTTCATAACCGTATAGAAGATAAAAAGGCTGGGGAAAACGCGGAAAAGACGCTTCAACAGCTGGAAGACGCCATGACTGAGCGCGAAGCAAAGGATGAGACCAATGCGACTCCCGCACCTGACGTCTCGTCGTCTCCCGGAATGCCGTCCCCCGCCGGAACGGGGAGCGGCTCGAACGGCCTGCCCGCGCCTCCGGCGCTCGATATGCCGACGGTGCACTCCGGCGCCTACGACTACATCGGCTATCTCGATTTTCCGGGCTACGGTCTCACGATGCCCGTCGCGGCAACGTGGAGCTTTCCTGCCTTGGAGATCTCCCCCTGCCGCCACGCCGGCAGCGTGTACAATGACAATCTCGTTGTGGCGGGGCATAACTACCATACGCATTTTGGCGTTCTGTCCGAGCTTCAACTGGGCGACATCGTAACATTTACGGATGTGGACGGGAACGCATTTACCTATACCGTGCGGGAACTGACAAGCGTTTCCCCGGACGATTCGGACGCCGTGATGAACAGAGGTTACGCACTTACGCTCTACACCTGCAACTGGGACACGACGGAGCGCGTCACCGTCTTCTGTGAGCGCGCCAACGGGGAGGTGTGAATACTTGGTATGAAGAAAATAGAGTACGGATTTAATCCCGGACAGCGTTTCGGACGCTGGACCATTCTGGACAGATATGTTTTTTCAGCGCGGGGCGAAAAGAAATATCTTTGCCGCTGCGACTGCGGTACGGAAAGGTATGTACTGGAGCGTTCATTGAAATATGGCGGCTCCCAGAGCTGCGGCTGTCTGCGCAAAGAAAGGGCTTACCAGGCAACGGCTTACAATTTACTTGGGCAGACTTTCGGCGAATTGCGTGTGATTGGCCGCAGCAGAAAGCGTACCGAGATGGGGGCGTACTGGACGTGCCTGTGCAGCTGCGGCTACACCTGCGAGGCCACGGCGGCGGAGCTCGTGTCCGGGCGCAAGACCCATTGCGGCTGCAAAAGTGTGAGGAGCTATGCTACTTCCAATATTACCGGGCGGCGCTTCGGCCGGCTGACCGCGATGTACCCAACGAAAAAGCGTGACGCAAAAGGCTTCGTGATCTGGCATTGCCGCTGTGATTGCGGCAACGAGCCGGATGTTTCCTACAACAACCTGATGTATTGCGGCCAGCAGAGCTGCGGCTGCCGGAAGAAGGAGCACGATCAGGAGCTTGGTACTCTTCTGACCCATGTAGGCGGGACAAGTCTGGAGATGATCCAAAGTCAAAAGCTCCCCCGCGACAACACCACCGGCTATAAAGGCGTTTATCTGGTACGGGGCAAGTATCTGGCGAAGATCGTATTTCAGAAAAAGCAGTATTTTCTCGGCACATACGACAGCATTGAGGAAGCTGCGGCAGCCAGAAAGAGCGCGGAGGCGCTGCTTTTCGGAGAAACGGCGGCGTTTATCCAAAAGTGGAAGGAAAGCGCTGCGAAGAATCCGGAATGGGCCGGAAATAATCCGGTAGAGATTCATGTGTCCCGGGATAGGGACGGACGGCTGGCCGTCTCCTACTCTCCCCAGATCCTGTGATGCGAAAAACCAATTTACGTAACCAACGAAAAGGAATTAACCCACGTGCGAGAATTGTTCTATGACCGCTGCGTCCATACGGGAAATACAGAGCTGCTGGGACAATGGGACGAAATTGGAAATGCCGGTGCGACTGCGGCAAGGAAACCATTGTAGGGTAACCCCTGCCACAAGCCGGAAAGACAAAACGTTGCGGCTGTCTTGATATGTACCCCCAATACTGGACACCCAGTATTGGGGGTACATATCACTGAAAGGGTGCTTTTTGTTTATCTCGCGCTGGCAATGCTGGATCGCTGCATACCCGTAGCCCCTCCCCGATTGTTTCCCCGCCAAAAACAATCGGAGGTACATACAATGCACGATAGGAAAAGCCTGTATTCACGAAACAAGCGGAACAGCCGCGCCATCCTCTGCCCGGACGCCTTTGAGCAGGATCATCCGCTCACGCCCGAGCAGTTTTCGTCTGAGGAGGAGTTTCGGTTCTGGAAAATGTGGTCAGACGAGAATTACCACGGCTGGGAACTCGCAGATCATATGCTTCTTACTCGTCCATTGTACAGAAAATTGTTGTTCCCTATTTTGAGAGGAAGGCGATCCCACTCGCCGAACTGAAAGCCATTGACATTCAAGCATTCTATTTGAAACAGTTGGAACGGGTTTCTGCAAGAACGGTGATCCACTATCACACGCTGCTGCACCGGGCGCTGAAGTATGCCGTAAAAATCGAACTGATCGATGCCAACCCGGTGGATAAGGTGGATCGTCCGAAAGCTGCCCCATTTGTCGGCAGCTTTTACGATAGTGCCGAAGTCCAGAAGCTCTTTGAAGCTGCAAAAGGGAGTAAGTTTGAAATCCCCATCTTTCTCGGAGCGTTTTATGGTCTGCGCAGAAGCGAGGCTATCGGCCTGAAATGGGATGCCATCGACTTCCAGAACGACACGATCACCATCCGGCATACGGTTGTATCCTGTTACATTGACGGAAAGCAAGTACAGAAGGCTCAGGACATAACCAAAACGAAATCCAGCATGAGAACGCTGCCCCTGATCCCGGCTTTCAAGGAGCTTTTGCTGCATAAGCAGAAACAGCAGAACGAATTTCAGCGTATGTGCGGCAAAAGCTATAACAAGGACTATCTGGGGTACATCTGTGTGGATGAAATGGGACGGCTGCTCTCCCCGCATTATCTCACCGAAGCCTTTGCAAAGCTGCTGAAGAAGCATGGCCTGCGGAAAATTCGCTATCACGATCTTCGTCACAGCTGTGCCAGTTTGCTGCTGGCCAACGGTGTCCCCATGAAGCAGATTCAGGAATGGCTCGGTCACAGCGACTTTTCCACCACAGCCAATGTCTATGCGCATCTGGAATGCAATTCCAAACGGCTCTCGGCAGCGGCTATGACTAACGGTTTACAGGACGCTTTGAACGCGATTTCCTGATGCGGCGAATAAAAAATCAGAGCAAAGCGAACTTTGCTCTGACTGGCGGAGATGGAGGGATTTGAACCCCCGCGCCGGTTTTCTACGCCGACCTCACGGTTTTCAAGACCGTTCCCTTCAACCGCTTGGGTACATCTCCAAATGTATTCCCGCTCCAACGTTTCTCGGAAAAAGGAGAGAAACTTGGAGAGAAATCCCGATTTTCTCTTAACTTCTTGTCGCCGCAACCCGTTGAAAACACAGGGGAAATTGAAAAACGGCTTCCAAAATACTCTCCCGTTTTCAAGACCGCCCCGTTATGTCCGCTTCGGTAATTCCCCATGGCGCGCCGAACGGCTGCATGCTCAAAAAAGTTACCACAAATCCCCCGTACTGTCAATCGAAAAACGCCGCTGTACAACGATTTTCGGCAGAAAGGGGTTGCATAAAGGGCATTTTATGATATAGTAATGAGATGTATGTATACTCGCATTCATTCTACGGCAGTATATAAGTGTAAGGAGAGTATTTGAATGAACGACTTTGGAAGCAAGATTTACGCCGCCGCGCAGAAGGCCGTAAAAGAGGTCTATGATCTGGACGTGGCGGAAGGCCAGCTCGTCGTTGAGACGCCGCAGGACACCAAGCTGGGTGACTATTCCACCAGCATTGCGATGAAGCTGTCGCGCACTCTCCGACGCAACCCGATGGAGATCGCCGAGCCGCTCGTTGCCAAGCTTGCGGAGCTTCTGCCCGAGTGTGAATCCATCACCGTCGCCCGCCCCGGCTTCATCAACTTCAAGCTCAAGGCGAGCGCCCTCACCGCCGTTATCAACGATGTCATCGCCGCCGGCGACGATTACGGCAAGAACGAGTCCGGCAAGGGCAAGCATCTGCTGCTCGAGTGGGTCTCCGCCAACCCGACCGGCGATCTGCACTGCGGTCATGCCCGCAACGCCGCCTGGGGCGACTGCATCGCCCGCATGATGGAGGCCAGCGGCTGGGACGTGCTGCGTGAGTTCTATGTCAACGACGCCGGCAACCAGATCGTCATGCTCGGCGAATCGCTCACCGCCCGCTACTTTGAGCACTTCGGCAAGGAATACCCCCTGCCCGAGGGCGGCTACCACGCCGACGACATCAAGGTCATCGCCGCGCAGCTCGCCGAGGAAGAGGGCGACAAGTGGCTCACCGCCGATCCGAAGGAGCGCCTCGCGCACTTCATGGACTACGGCAAGAAGAAGGAGCTCGAAAAAATCGACCGCGATCTCAAGGCCTACCGCGTCACGATGCAGAGCTGGATGCATGAGACGTTCTTCTATGAGAACAACGCCAAGCGCATCAACGACTGCCTGCAGCACATGGCGGATATGGGTCTCACCTACGAAAAGGACGGCGCGCTCTGGTTCAAGAGCACCGACTACGGCGACGACAAGGACCGCGTCCTCCGCAAGAGCGACGGCACTTTCTCCTACCTGACGCCCGATATCGCCAACCACGTCTATAAAATCGAGCGCGGCTACCCGCTGCTCGTCAATCTCTGGGGCGCCGACCACCACTCCTACGTCACCCGTATGCAGAACGCCCTCACCGCGCTCGGCTATCCGGAGGGCACGCTCTCTGTCGACCTTATCCAGATGGTCCGCATGGTCGAAGACGGCAAGGAAGTCAAAATGTCCAAGCGCACCGGCAACGCGATCACCATCCGCGAGCTGTGCGAGGATATCGGCGTAGACGCCGCGCGCTGGTTCTTCGTCTCCAAGGACGTTGCGACGCACATGGATCTCGATCTCAAGCTCGCCCGCTCCAAGGACAACAACAACCCCGTGTATTACGCCCAGTATGCCTACTCGCGCATGTGCTCGATCCTCAAAAATCCCCAGATCCCCGAGTTCAAGCCGGTCGATTCCTATGACCGTCTGACCGACGAGAAAGAGCTGCAGCTGCTCAAGATGATCAGCGAGTTCCCGAAGGAGGTCGCCGCCGACGCGCTCAACCGCAAGCCGAACAAGATGACCGAGTATATCATCTCGCTCGTCAAGGTGTTCCACAGCTATTATAACTCCACGAAGGTCAACAATCCCGACGATCCCGAGCTCACCAACCAGCGTCTCGGTCTCATCAAGGCGACGATGATCACGCTCAAAAACGCGCTCCAGCTCATCGGCGTTTCCGCCCCGGAGACCATGTGATTTCCAGCCCGTGAATTTTCACAAACTGCACAAAATACAAAAAATATACAATTCACAAAAAATCAAACCGTACAACCGCCGACTTGGCGGCTGATACGAAACGAAAAAGAGAAAAGCCGCCGAAAGGCGGCTTTTCTCTTGCGTTCCGGGACTTTCGCCAACGATATTTCCAATTTTTCGGACTGTTTTTGGGCGTATTCCCCAGTATTCATTATTTTTTTCATTCCCGCCGGATTTTTCCGGCGGGTTTTTTCGTTCTTTTACGAAACTAAAGCGCGGAAAATGACTGCCGAAAAAGCGCAAAACTGTTGATTTTCTGTACAACGATAAGTGCAGAAATATACAATTTATCCCGCACCGTTCTTCCAATATTTCAGTTTTCGTCGGATATGATAAGGATAGTAAATCACTGTGCCGGTGCGGAAGCGCTACGGACCGGTGCAGCCAAAAACACTATGAACACTATGTAGGAGATTTAAATCATGAAAGGTATTTGCGTTCGCAGCGAGATTAAGCCGCTGAAAAAAGTACTTCTTCACCGTCCCGGCCGTGAACTTCTTCATCTGACGCCGGACCGTCTTCCGGAGCTTCTCTTTGACGATATCCCGTTCCTCAAGGTCGCCCAGCAGGAGCACGATGCCTTCGCGCAGATCCTGCGCAGCAACGGCGCCGAGGTCGTGTATCTCGAAGACCTGATGGCGGAAGTCCTCAAACTCCATCCCGAGCAGACGAAGCCCTTCCTTTATCAGTGGCTCTCCGAGGGCAACATCAAGACCCGCCGCTGGCAGGACAAGCTCTATGAGTACCTCATCGGCAATTTCGAAGGCAAGGCGCTCGTCGAAAAGACGATGGAAGGCATCACGCTCAAGGAAATGGGCGGCGCTTCCGCTTATTCCCTGCAGGATCTGATCGCTCCGGCGGATGATCTGATCGTCGATCCGATGCCCAACCTCTACTTCACCCGCGACCCGTTCGCGTCTGTCGGCACCGGTGTGTTCCTGCATAAGATGCGCTTCCCGACCCGCTGCCGCGAGACCATTTACGCCGACTACATTTTCCGCTTCCACCCCGATTTTGAAGGTCTGGTCAAGCGCTATTACGATCGCGACGGCCACGCCAACATCGAGGGCGGCGACGTGCTCAACCTCACTGAGGACACGCTCGCGATCGGCATCTCCCAGCGTACCTCTCCGGACGCCATCGAGGAAGCGTCCCGCAATCTCTTCGCCGATCCCGAAGCGAAGATCCGCACCGTGCTCGCGTTCGATATCCCGAGCTGCCGCGCGTTCATGCATCTCGACACCGTGTTCACCCAGATCGACTACGACAAGTACACGATCCATCCGGCGATCCTCGGGCCTCTCACCGTTTACGAGATCACCCCGGGCGTGAGCGATCCGACCGATCTCCACATCCGCCGCATCGACTCCAAGCTGGAGGACATTCTCGAGAAGTACACCCGCACCGACCACGTCAAGCTCATCAACTGCGGCGGCGACGATCTCATCGCCTCGGCCCGTGAGCAGTGGAACGACGGCTCCAACACGCTGTGCATCGCGCCGGGCAAGATCGTTGTTTACGAGCGCAACGACGTGACCAACGCCATTCTCCGCGACGAGGGCATCCAGGTCCTCGAAATGCCGTCCGCCGAGCTTTCCCGCGGCCGCGGCGGCCCGCGCTGCATGTCCATGCCGATCATCCGCGCCGAATAATTTTCATTCGCTGAATAAACCCATTCATATAACACACATTACAATCATTTCCTATAGGAGGGTAAAATATTATGGGTCTCAACATTCGCGGCAGAAGCTTCCTCACTCTTCTTGACTTCACCCCGGAAGAGATCAACTACCTCATCGACCTCGCCGTTGAGTTCAAGCGCCTGAAGAACAACGGTGTGGAGCACAAGTGGCTCTCCGACAAGCAGATCGTCCTGCTCTTTGAGAAGACCTCCACCCGCACCCGCTGCGCCTTTGAAGTCGGCGCGCGTGATCTCGGCATGGGCGTCACGTTCCTCGATTCCGGCTCTTCCCAGATGGGCAAGAAGGAATCCCTCGCCGACACCGCGAAGGTTCTCGGCCGTATGTTTGACGGCATCGAGTACCGCGGCTTCAAGCAGTCCGTCGTGGAAGATCTCGCGAAGTACTCCGGCGTTCCCGTGTGGAACGGCCTGACCGACCAGTTCCATCCCACGCAGATGCTCGCCGACATCATGACCGCCCGCGAAGAGTTCGGCGATATGCGCGGCCGCAAGCTCACCTTCTTCGGCGACGCCCGCAACAACGTTGCCAACTCCCTCATGGTCGTCAGCGCGAAGCTCGGCATGCACTTCTGCGCCTGCGGCCCGAAGGAGCTCATGCCCGAGGAGTGGCTGATCGAGAAGTGCCAGGCTGTTGCCGCCGAGACCGGCGCGGTGCTTGAGTTCACCGACGACGTCGCGCAGGGTGCGAAGGACTGCGATGTTCTCTACACCGACATCTGGCTCTCCATGGGCGAGCCCGCCGAGCTCTGGGAGAAGCGCATCAAGCTGCTCCGTCCCTACCAGGTCAACAAGGAACTCATGGCGATGGCGAAGCCCACCGCGATCTTCGAGCACTGCCTGCCCTCCTTCCACGACCGTGAGACGACCGTGGGCGAGGATATCTACCAGAAGTTCGGCCTTGAGGCGATGGAAGTCACCGACGACGTGTTCCTCGGCCACCAGGCCCGCCAGTTCCAGGAAGCCGAAAACCGTATGCACACCATCAAGGCTGTGATGTACGCCACGCTGAAGTAAGGGATCGAAACAATGGCTGAAAGAATTGTTGTCGCTCTCGGGGGAAATGCTCTTGGCAAGACCCCCGAGCAGCAGCTCGAGCTTGTCCGCAACACCGCCCGCCCGATCGTTGATCTCGTCGAGAAGGGCTACGAAGTCATCATCGGCCACGGCAACGGCCCGCAGGTCGGCATGATCAACCTGGCAATGGAGTTCTCCGCCAACAAGGGCGGCGGAACGCCGTTCATGCCGTTCCCCGAGTGCGGCGCCATGACGCAGGGCTATATCGGCTACCACCTGCAGCAGGCCATTCAGCAGGAGCTGAAGAGCCGCGGCATGGAGAAGGAATGCGCCACCGTCGTGACGCAGGTCGTCGTTGACGAGAAGGACCCCGGCTTCCAGCACCCGACGAAGCCCGTCGGCAGCTTCTATACGAAGGAAGAGGCCGAGAAGATCGCCGAGGAAAAGGGCTTCATCTTCGTCGAGGACGCCGGACGCGGCTACCGCCGTGTTGTCCCCTCTCCGATCCCCAAGCGCATCGTGGAGCTGAACGTTGTCGATCAGCTCGTGCGCGCCGGTGATATCGTCATCACCGTCGGCGGCGGCGGCATCCCCGTCGTTGAGACCGAGGACGGTCTGCGCGGCGTCGCGGCTGTCATCGACAAGGACCGCGCCAGCTCCCTGCTCGCGCAGGATGTGCGCGCCGACCGTCTCATCATCCTCACCGCTGTGGACGCCGTGTGCGTCAATTACAATAAGCCCGACCAGAAGGAGCTCTCCTCCATGACGATCGCCGAGTGCGAGAAGTATATCGCCGAAGGCCAGTTCGCCCCCGGAAGCATGCTGCCGAAGGTCGAGTCCTGCATGGAGTTCGTGAAGAACAACGACCATGGCGGAACCGCGCTCATCACTTCCCTGGCCCGTGCCGCCGACGCTCTTGAAGGCAAGACCGGCACGGTCATTACCCGGTAAGCAAATTTTTGTCCCGTTTCGCATCTCCCAGCGAAGTCCGAACAAAATTTTAAGAGAGGGGTTCAAATCATGTCTAAGAAGACCAAAAGATCCATCAGCACATTTGCGATCCTGCTCGCCGTTATGCTCCTTGTGTCGATCGTCACGTGGATCGCAGCGGGCAAGACCTACACCGGTGAGAACGGCGAGATCGCCGAAGTCGTCGGCGCCACCTCCAGCGACATCTTCATGGCTCCCGTCAACGGTTGGGCAGACGCAGCTGACGTTATCACGTTTGTGTTCTGCCTCGGCGCGTTCCTTGCCATCGTGAACGCCACCGGCGCTCTTGAGACCGGCATCCACACGCTCGTCCGCAAGCTGCACGGCAAAGAGCTCGTGCTCGTTTGGATCCTCATGTTCCTGTTCTCCGTCGGCGGCACGACCTACGGCATGGGCGAAGAGACCGTTGGCTTCTACATCCTGCTCGCCGCCACGATGATGGCCGCCGGCTTTGACCCGATCGTCGGCGCGGCCACCGTCCTGCTCGGCGCCGGCACCGGCGTTCTCGGCTCCACCATCAACCCGTTCGCGACCGGCGCTGCCGTCGCCGCCGCGACCTCCGTCGGTGTCGAAGTGAACATGGGCACCACCTATGTCATCGGCATCATTCTCTGGCTCTCCGCCTACCTTCTCTCCGTGCTGTTTGTCACCGCTTACGCGAAGAAGGTCCGCACCAACAAGGGCTCCATTCTCACCGCCGCGCAGCTCGACGAGTGCCAGAAGGCTTACGGCGGCAAGGACGTCACCACCGCGAAGCTCACCGGCCGCCAGAAGGCCGTGCTGTGGCTGTTCGCTCTCTCCTTCGTCGTGATGATCCTCGGCTTCATCCCCTGGGGTGAATTCGTCGGCTACGAAGACGCCGGTGCTTACGGCTTCTTCTCTCACACCACCACCTGGCTCACCGGCGCCGGCCTCGGCGACTGGTGGTTCTATGACGCCGCCACCTGGTTCCTGCTCATGGGCATCATCATCGGCATCGTCGGTCTCGAGGACAAGAGCCAGCTCATGAAGCTCGTCGCCAACGGCTTCGGCGACATGGTCTCCGTCAACCTCGTTATCGCGATGGCTCGTGCCACCAGCGTTATCATGAGCACTACCGGTCTCGGCACCTGGCTGGTCGAAGCCTCCGTCACCGCGCTCAGCCAGTCCGGCGTTTCCGCCGGCGTGTTCGGTCTGCTTGACTACATACTCCACGTCGGTCTCAGCTTCCTTGTTCCGAGTTCCTCCGGTCTCGCCGGTCTGTCCGCCCCGATCGTCTCCCCGATCGTCGCCGGCATGGGCTGGAGCGTAGAGACCTCCATCATGATCAACGTTGCCGCCAACGGCTTCGTCAACCTCTTCACCCCGACCTGCGGCTTCATCATGGGCGGTCTCGCGCTCGCGCGCGTCCCCTACGAGAGCTGGCTGAAGTGGGCCTGGAAACTGCTCCTCACGCTGTTCGTCGTCGTCGGCGTCGTCCTTACGATCGCGATGGCGGTGCTGAGCTGAATTTCCGCTTGAGTTATCCCATGATCTAATGGTAAAATACCGGTTGTACGCCCCATGGCGTACAACCGGTATTCTTCAAACAAGAGCCGCTTCGCCTGCTCTTGTTTGAGAAGGGCTGCGGCTCGCCGCAGCGCACCCGCTTTGCCCGCACGTTTGCGAGGCTTTTCAGTCAATTGTAAAAAAGGACGGTGCAGATTATGCCCAGACGAGCCATGCTCCAGGACGCCCGCGCCTCCGCGTCCGACCCCGCCGTGATCTGCTCGTTCGACTACGAGGCGATCGACAAGCCCACCCGCGCGATCATCCATCAGGCGGCACGCTTTCTTTACGTAAAGCGCGGCCGCGGAAAGCTCGTCATTGACGGCGAGGAGTACGTCCTCCAGCCCAACACGCTCGTCGCCATCACGCCGTGGAAGATCACCGACACGGTAGAAGTGACGGAAACGCTCCAGTTCATCAAGGTCATATACGACTATTCCTATCTCAACTCTGTATTCAAGAGCGTTCTCGGCTCGGGCGATGCTTCCGCCGAGCCCCTGCGCTTTCTCACCGTGGAGCCGGTCGCCTATCTCGACAGCATACAGGCGGAGTATGTGGACGGCATCATGGAGCATCTCAAGGCGGAGCTCGGCGTGGAATCCACGCGCGTCAAGCCGCCGGACAAGCCGTTTTCGCAGCTCTATACGGTCAACAAGCTCATCGATCTGATGGTCGTTTACCGCCGGTATATCATGTCGCACCGCGGCGAGCTGGACTCCGG
>ERZ779888.2566-NODE-2566-length-14730-cov-4.877683_pt1 | contig 14730 bp, 17 predicted proteins | sample MGYA00511245_ERZ779888 | MGnify/ENA primary metagenome ERZ779888 (study PRJEB29588, sample SAMEA2155255) | human gut metagenome | biome: human gut; feature: human-associated habitat; material: faeces | place: Denmark | collected 2008/2010 ... | reverse complement strand
TGCATACTTGCCTGGACGACGGCGACGATGACGCTTTTCTTCTGGATACTGAAAAAGACCGTCGGACTCAGAGTTTCGCCCGAAGAAGAACTTAAAGGACTTGACGTAACCGAACACGGAATGCCGTCGGCGTACGCGGATTTCGTTGCTGCGGTGGACAGAACGGTTTATCCCGAAGCGATTGCGGTAAGCGGCGACGTGCCGGTAGCGGAAGCGGTGGAAGTCAAGGTAGAACCGTCGGTAGAAACCGCGCCCGAAGAAGGCAAACCGAAGTTTACGAAGGTAGAAATTATCTGCAAAGAGCGTATGCTGGAAACGCTTAAAGACGCTATGATGAAAATCGGCATAACGGGAATGACGGTATCCCACGTAATGGGTTGCGGAGCCCAAAAAGGCAAACCCGAGTATTACAGAGGCGTTATGCTCGAACCTACGCTGCTGCCGAAAATACAGGTCGATATGGTAATCAGCAAAGTTCCCGTCAGAGAAGTAATAGAAACGGCAAAGAAAGTGCTTTACACCGGACATATCGGCGACGGAAAGATATTCGTTTACGACGTGGAAAACGTGGTTAAGGTGCGTACCGGAGAAGAAGGGTACGCGGCGCTGCAAGACGTGGAATAAATATTGTGTATCCGACCAAACGTTACACGGGCGCTTGACGCAGTCACTGCGTTTTGTGCGCACAAACGCTTAGCCCGTGTAAGTCGGATTACCAAGGAAGCAAAATGACACATTTTGCTTGGGGAGTGAAGTTCGCAGGGGCGTTGCCCCTCGCTCGCTCCCCATAAGGGCGGCACTCACGGCGCGTGTCCGCTCGTGCCGGCAAAGTGCCTTTGCTCGCATTAAAAGTAAATACTTGTGTCGTGCGACAAACTTATACAAACACTATACTTGTTGCGTAAGGAGATGCAACGCTCGCATCAGTCACTGACGTGACAGCGTTCCCCCCAAGGGGAAGCCTTTTCTTGTGTTGAAAGCAGTTACTATTGTCGTGCGATAGGCTTATACGCGTAATACACTCATTGCGATACAGGGATGCAACGTCCCACGTTGCCGAAAAGGAGAAAAAAGATATGTGTTCTATAATGGGAATGGAAGGGTACGCCGTACCTATGGAGAAGTTCAAAGAAGGGTTTGACGCGACGATTTCGCGCGGACCGGATATGTCGAGAATAGTCGACGTAAAAAACGGCGTGCTGGCTTTTCATCGTCTTGCGATAATGGGACTTGACGAAAGCGGTATGCAGCCGTTTGAACTGAACGGTAATTACGTCGTTTGCAACGGTGAAATTTACGGTTTCCGCAAACTCAAAAAAGAACTGGAAAACGACGGTTACGTTTTTCATAGCGAGAGCGATTCCGAGATAATACTTCCCCTTTACGAGAAATACGGCTACGATCTTTTCGGTATGCTCGACGCGGAGTACGCGCTTATTATTTACGACGGAAAGAAAAATTCTTTTATCGCCGCGCGCGACCCTATCGGTATTCGTCCGTTGTTCTACGGTTTTACCGAAAGCGGCATTATTTTTGCGAGCGAACCGAAAAACCTTACCGGGATATGCAAAAAAATATTTCCTTTTCCCCCGGGATACTACTACGCGGACGGAAAATTCACGCGGTACAGAGATATTACGGCGGTTAAAGAATACGTCACCGGCTCGCTCGACGAAATTTGCAAAAATATCAAAGAAAAACTCGTACGCGGCATAGAAAAACGCCTTGACGCCGACGCGCCGATAGGTTTTCTTCTTTCGGGCGGTCTGGACAGTTCTCTCGTGTGCGCCGTTTCCGCAAAAATACTTAACAAGCCTATAAAAACGTTTGCCGTAGGTATGAAAGAAGACGCTATCGACCTTAAATACGCGCGCGAAGTCGCCGACTACATAAAAAGCGACCATACCGAAGTAATCATCACGAAAGAAGACGTCTTGTCTTCGCTTGAAGAAGTAGTTAAAATTCTCGCAACCTACGATATAACGACTATCAGGGCGAGCGTGGGAATGTATCTCGTTTGCAAGGCGATCAGACGGCAGACGGACGTAAGAGTACTTATGACAGGCGAAATAAGCGACGAACTTTTCGGTTATAAATACACGGATTTTGCGCCGAACGCCCAAGCGTTTCAAGCCGAATCGGTAAAAAGAATTCAAGAACTCTATATGTACGACGTTCTCAGAGCGGACAGGTGCATAAGCGTAAACTCGATGGAAGCGAGAGTACCGTTCGGCGATCTTGATTTCGTTTCTTACGTAATGAGCATAGACCCGAAACTTAAAATGAACGTCTACGATAAAGGGAAATATCTCCTTCGCAGGGCGTTTGCGGGACCTTACCTTCCGCACGATATTTTATACAGAGAAAAAGCGGCGTTTTCGGACGCCGTAGGACACTCTTTGGTAAACCATATAAAAGAATATGCGGAAAAGAAATATACCGACGAAGAGTACGAAGAAAGAAGAAAAAAGTACGATTTTGCGACGCCGTTCACGAAAGAATCTCTGCTATACAGAGAACTGTTCGAAAAATACTATAAAGGCAACGCGGAGATGATAAAAGACTTCTGGATGCCGAACAAATCCTGGGACGGTTGCAACGTAAACGACCCGTCGGCAAGAGTTTTGTCAAACTACGGCGAAAGCGGAAAATAAACTAACGGCTGCCATTATCGGCAGCCGTTTTTATCGGAATCCATATAAAAACACGGTCGTTTTATCGGACAAATCGGCGCGCGCACGTTACGACTATTGACAATTTTTAACTTTCGAAGATATACTGATTACAGAATAAAAAAGGAGCGGTGCGATTATGAAAAAGACGGCGAAAATCCTTATTCTGGCAGTATTGTGCTTCACGATCGGAGCGAGCGTGTGCGGTTGTTCGTCTTCGCAATGGACAACCGCGATCGTTAAGGCAAACGCTTTTGAAGGAACGAGATCGGAAGTTCGGCTAGGCGACGAGATAAAAACGAGCCTTGAAGGGTTTTCCGCAAAATTTACTTCGGGAGTAATCGGCTTGTCCGACGGGCGGAACGTCGCTGTTTCCCCGGTTTCTCTCTATTCCGCTTTGGCAATGGCGGTCGCCTGCACGCAGGGAAACACGTCCGAGCAGATTTTGGGCGCGCTCGATATAGACGAGTCGACGCTGTTTTCTTCGGTTTTCAAACTGAACGAAAGTCTGAACCGTTCGTTCTACTGCACGGGCGCAACGGGATCGGAAAAGTTAAACGGCAGAGTTTTGCTCACTAATTCCGTATGGCTGGACAAAAGTCTTAACTATAAATCCGAATGTGTGGACTTGCTTTCGTCGGTTTTCAACGCGTCCACTTTGCAAACCGATTTCAGGAACGACAACGCAAAATCGAACCGTCTTGTGCGGGAATTCGTTAAAGACAAAACGAACGGACTTATAAACAACGACTTCGATTTTAACGATTTGACGAACTTTATTTTGCTAAACACGCTTTACGTTAAAGACGTGTGGAATTTGCTTGGCGACGATTGTCAGACAACGAAATCTCCTTACGACTTTACCGAAACGAGCGGAGCGGTTAAGAGCAGAAAACTTCTCGAATCGGGTTATTTTCCCGGTAAAAAACATATCGGCAAAGGGTTTACTTCTTTTTCTTGCCATACGTACTATAACTGTGAAATAACCTTTTTGCTTCCCGACGACGGCGAGTCCGTAAAAACCGTTATGACCGACGAGAACGTTCTCGACGCATTGACCGCAAAATACGTTACTTCGGACGAAGAGAGCAAAACTATGTACTTTACGAGATGTCTTTTTCCGGAATTCGTTGCAAGTTACAATAACGGTGTGGCGGATTTGTTGAAAGAAAAATTCGGCATAACGGATTTATTCGAACAAAAAAAGTGCGATTTGTCCGCTCTCACCGACGATCGCAACGCATATTGCGGGGACGTAAGGCACGTTACGCAACTTGAAGTAAACAAAAAGGGAATAGAAGGAGCGGCGGTTACCGCAATATACGGCAACACCTCGACGGCGAACAGAGAGCAGGAATACGCCAAAGTTTACGAAGATTTTATCGTGAATAAGGCGTTCGGGTTTTTAATCACCGACGGCAACGGCACCGTGCTGTTTTCCGGAGCGGTCAATACCATATAATAAATGAGAGAATTAAAGTTTTATTTTTCGCCGATAGGCGCGCTGACGGCAGAGTTCGAAGACGGGTTTCTCGTCGGATTGAGTTTCGGACGGAACGGTGAAGAAACCGATTTAACCGAACCTAACGAGTCGGTTTACGAACGAACGAGAGAGTGGCTCGACGAGTATTTTTCGGGGAGAAAACCGGAGTTTGATTTGCCGATTAAACTTAGCGGAACGCCTTTCCGTAATATGGTTTGGGAAAGGCTGAAAAGCATAAAATACGGACAAACCGTCACCTACGGAGAGATTGCCGAAGAGGCGGCTCGTCTTAGCGGAAAAATCAAAATGTCGGCGCAGGCGGTAGGCGGTGCGGTGGGCAAAAACCCGATTGCGATAATCGTGCCGTGCCATCGTGTTCTCGGCAAGAACGGGAAGATTACCGGGTACGCGGGCGGCGTTGACAAGAAAGCGGAACTTCTTAAAATCGAAGGCATAGATTTCGTTTTTTAGTACGGTTACGGTATCCCAAACTTAACTTAAATTGTGGATAAGTATTGCTAAAACCGGGGAGTTATCCACATTTACGTATGAGTTATCCACATTTCAACCGTTTTTATCCACAGAAAAAGGGCGGTTTGTTGCGACGGATACGGCGGTTTGGAGGAAGAACGCTTGCGAAGGGAAGCGTAATATGATAAAATAACGGTAATTAGGGGTACCCTAACAAGGTGAAAGATGAAAAGTATAGAAAGAAAGAGAAGAAGTTTGCTTGTTTGGTCGATAATCGCTTCGGTATGTTTACCGCTCGGAATAGCGGGTACCGTAGTGGGCGCGACGAAAGGGATCGGCGTTTTGCTGGGGTTCGGGATAGCGGCGATAGTGTTCGGATTTTACGGCTCGCCCATACTTTGGATACAGTTCGGTCAGTCGGGGATAATGCGTCGGCTGGTGGTTGCGGTGGAAACGGACAATTTGTACACGCTTAAAGAAATTTCGTCCGCAATCAATATGAACGAGAAAGAAACGGAAGAGAGAATCAAGACGGCGATTACCAAGCGGTATCTTGTGGGGTATTTGTACGAGAACGGCGAGTTGAGCGTTAATTCGAACGTGAAGAAGTTTGCCGAAAAGAGAACGGTGGTATGCACGGCGTGCGGAGCGAAGTTCGTTGCGGACGCACATTCGCCGATAAGCGTTTGTCCGTATTGCGGAACGGAGTACGGCAGAGAAAAGCGTTAATAGAAAGTTAAGTCAAAAAAACGGAACGCGACGCGCTCCGTTTTTCGTTTTCCGATAGAGAAACCGTTATTTCTCGGCGAAAAGAAGAGTATCTTTCGTCACAAGCGTAACGATGTCGAGAATCCAGGTTATTGCCCAGCCTACGAGCAACCAGACGATACCGGCGATAAGGGTGACGTTGTTTTTATAAGCGATGCCTTTAACGATACGATAAATCGCCCATACGATGTCAAGACCGGGAAGAGCGAGAATTATTTTTACGATTTTCGGCAAATTGTCGAATGCGGAAATAAAACTTTTCATAAATAGGTGCCTCCTTAGAAAATTGGTTACTAATATGATAATATTTTATTTTAGGAAATGCAAAATATAACGAAAATTTTATATAAAAGGGGAGATGGGAGAATGGAAACCTTAAAAAAGTGCAAAAAAAGAACATAACGCTTGACAAAACGACGAAACGGCATATATCATAAAACGAAAGGGAAAATCATATACGGGGGTGTTTCAGATTCGACTGGTGTGAAAGGGAGCGTTAAGCATACCGAAGGCTCGGCTTCGTAAAAACGGAACTTAAAAAATAAACGACAATAGTCAAAATTCTTACGCTTACGCCGCTTAGTGCGTAGCCGTCGGACCCCGTATTCCGCGGACGGGAATTCCGGCGTCAATCACGCGGAAAAACGAGCCCGAGAGCGTTGCGACTCGGGAACGGGACTAAGCAACTAAGGTATCGGGAAGTGAGTTCGTGGACGAACCCGATCGACAAAAAACAACGGACTGAGTATGGAGAAAGACGCTTTTAATCTCATTAGGACGCGAGTGCAAGTCTCGCCATCTCCACCATAAAACACGCAAGCCGTTCCGACTTGCGGTTTTTTTATCCGAACCGAAAGCGGAAGTTCGGTATACCTATCGGTAAGAACTATTTTTTTACCCCGAGCGTACGAGAAAAACTGTAAAATGGCACAAGTTTTGGCGGTCTTGTGCTTTTTTTTTGCGTTGTTTATTATCGGGATGTCAGATCGAAACGATATCGTTTGCGGACGCCAAAACGGTATTGTCGTGCAACGAAGCGTATTCTTTTACGGCGTTCGTAAACCCGGAAAGGGAGAACAGATAGAAATAGACGTTGCCTTCGAGAAAAACTTTCGATTGCAGTTTTTTCAACTGTTGCATATCGAAGGCTTCGTTTGTGAACTTACATTCGCCGTAGATAAAATTTTTCTTTTGGAAATCAGGGGCAAGAATATCGATTTTGAGGTTGACCGATTGTTTTTTTCCGTCGATCGTCCGAGTGGTTTTACCCCAATAACGCGAAGCGTTGTGAATTCTGAACGGCAACCGATTGCCCTTATTCAGGATATACAGGTATTCGAGACAGACTTTTTCAAACGGTTGAGAGGCGAAGTCGTGAAGGTTACCTTTGACAGCGTCGTTCCAAACGCCGTCGACGTCGTCGTTTTCAAGGTCGGTTAGGTTCCGATAAGCAAACGCATACCAAAAGCGGAAAAAATTATCGGTCAGAATATAGTTGCCTTTGGTGGCATTGCTTTTATCTTTATCGGAAGGAAGCGCGGGAGATTCTTTTTCGACGATAGAAATCTCGATTAAGTTTTTGAGATACACGCTGAGTTTACTTTTTTCAAGTTGAGTTTTGCTCAGAATATCGCTGAAAGAATTGTTTCCGAGCGCAATGGCTTCGACGATGGTGTTGTAAACGGAAGTTTCCCTAAGTTCTTGTTTTAACAGAAATTCAACTTCGTTATAAAGCGAACAGCCTTTACGGAGAATATTCCGTTTTACGTTTTCTTCCAAAGAAAGTTTGCCGCTAAATTGCCGTAGGTAATGCGGAACGCCGCCGAGTATGGAATAAGCTAAAAGTTTGTCTTCATCTGAAAAATTCGGGAAGAATTTGATCGCGTCGGTGTAGGGCATCGGTTTCATTTTATAAATACCCGTTGTCCTGCCGTATAGCGGATTTTTTTCGGCGAGCAACTCTTTTTCGATAAAACTCATTGCGCTTCCGCAAATGATAATCATTACGTTTTCATGGCGCAATTTTTCGTCCCATAATACCTGCAAAACCGACGGAATGCTTTCGTTCACTTTGCAAGCGTAGGGGAATTCGTCAATCACAAGCAGTTTCTTTTCGTTTGTCCGAATATGCAAAACCGAAGAAAACGCCGCTTCCCAATTCGAGAAACAATCGACGTATTCAAATTCCGGGATATTGTAAGCGTGTATTTTATCGGTAAAAGACTGAAGTTGTTTCTTGTCGGTATATTCGCGGCAAGTGTAAAAATACACTTTTTGTCTTTGCAGAATTCGTTCAGAAGTTCGGTTTTCCCGACGCGTCGTCTGCCGTACAAAACGATGAATTCCGCCCGATCGGACGAATAAGCGTCGTTCAAAAACTTTAATTCCGTTTCTCGACCTGTGAACATAGAACAGCACTCCTTAGGTATAATCTAAATTAGTCAAATCACGATTTGACAATTCTGTTATATCCCAAAATCGTTCGTTGTCAACGTGTAAAGGTTAAAAACGAAAAAATTTCAAAAGAATAATAGAAAACGAAAGGTACGATACTTTACAATGGAAAAGATAATCGAACTGAGAGAAAAGTACGATTTGCATACGACTGCGGAAAGGTTTATACCCGACGAAGGCGGAATTCCTTGCGGCGACGCCGAGTTTCTCCGCAAATATCCGCAAATAAAGGAAAATCCCTTTAGTAAAGGAAATCCCGCTTTCAAGGCGGGATTTATATTTGTTCCAGGAGTTCTTTCAGTTCGGATTCCGTGATTTGAGAAACTTTGGTCAGATCGCTTTTTACGGAATCGGCGATTGCGCCGTAGTCGGGAACGTGTTCGTCGCTAAGGCGTTCTTTTTCGTCCACGTAATCGCGCATTGCGCTGCCGAAGTCCCCGGCGATGGCTCGTTCGAGTTCGTCTCGCCATTCTTTGAGTTCTTTATAACCGTTGTCGTAGCCGCGGACGAGTTCTTCCTTAGAGCGGAATTTTTCGAGTTTCGTTTTGAATTTCGTTATTCTGTCACATTCGAGCGCGTATTTTACTTTTGCCAAAGCGACGTATTCTTCGCCTTTTTTTCTTGCGAATTCGAGCGCGCTTGCGATTTCTTTTTCTCTTGCGCGGTAATCCGATATGATTTCGCTTAATCTGCGGTTTTCTTCCCGTAGTTCTTCGATCCGTGCCGCCTGCTGTTCGATAAACGCTTTTTCGGCGGCGTTTTCTTTGATTTTTTTCGTTTTTTTCCGTTTCATATCCCGATTATGCCCCGTTATCTTTGTCGATATTCGTTTTATTTTGTAATTAGTTGTCTAAATTGCGTTGATTTGCTATAATACTAAGAAAAAGGAAAACGGAGTAAATTACAATGAGAGCGATAGTGTCGGTAATAGGCGAAGATCGGCGCGGAATTATAGCGAAGGTCGCTACCGCGTTGTGGGAGATGAACATTAACGTTGAGGATATTTCCCAAACCATAATGCAAAAATACTTTACGATGATAATGCTCGTCGATTTGAGCGAAGCGAACCTTGCGTTCGACGAGATTTCCGCTCGGCTTAAACAGACCGGGGAAAAAATCGGCGTAGACATTCGTATCCAATCCGAAGCCATTTTTCAGGCGATGCACAGAGTTTAACACGGGCGGTTTTATATGATTTCCATTAACGAAGTATTAGAAACGAACCGTATGGTCGATTCGCAACATCTCGACGTTCGTACCGTCACGATGGGTATATCCCTTTTCGACTGTATCGGCGGAGATATCGACGCTACGTGTAAAAACGTTTACGAAAAAATAAATTCCAAAGCCGGGTCTTTGGTAAAAACCGCCAACGAGATTGCGAGCGAAACGGGTATTCCTATAGTAAACAAGCGTATATCCGTCACTCCGGTGAGCCTTATAACCGCAAGAACGGGCGGTTCGGAAAAACTTGCGGCGGTTCTCGACCGTTGTTCGATAGAATGCGGAGTGGACTTTATCGGCGGTTATTCCGCGCTCGTCCATAAGGGAATGACGGACTACGAAAAGCGGTTCATCGAAACCATACCCTATACGCTTGCGACTACGAAGAACCTGTGTTCGTCGGTAAACGTCGCGTCCACGCGCACGGGTATAAATATGGACGCGGTTAAGCTTATGGGCGAGATCGTGAAACAAACGGCTTACGAAACGCGCGACAGCGGAAGCATCGGTTGCGCCAAACTCGTGGTATTTGCCAACGCAGTGGAAGACAATCCGTTTATGGCGGGAGCGTTTCACGGAGTAGGGGAAGCGGACACGGTGATAAACGTCGGCGTAAGCGGTCCCGGTGTGGTAAAAGCCGCTCTCGAACACGTTAAAGGCAAAGACCTTACCGAAGTTGCGGAAACCGTCAAAAAGGTAGCCTATAAAATAACCAGAGTAGGGCAGTTTGTCGCTATGGAAGCCTCGAAAAGGCTTAACGCAAATTTCGGAATAGTGGATCTAAGCCTTGCGCCTACGCCGGTAATGGGAGATTCCGTCGCGCATATTTTGGAAGAAATAGGGCTTGAAAGCGTGGGGGCATGCGGAACGACCGCTTGTCTTGCTTTGCTTAACGACGCCGTTAAAAAAGGCGGTTTTATGGCGACGAGCCACGTCGGCGGACTCAGCGGAGCGTTTATCCCGGTAAGCGAAGACATAGGAATGATAAACGCCGTGCAAAGGGGTGCGCTGAAGATAGAAAAACTTGAAGCGATGACGGCGGTTTGCAGCGTAGGACTTGATATGATAGCGGTGGCGGGCAGTACGCCTGCGGAAGTTATTTCCGCCCTGATAGCCGACGAAGCGGCGATAGGAATGGTTAACGGAAAAACCACTGCGGTAAGGGTAATACCCGTTTACGGCAAAGAAAGCGGCTCGGTGGATTTCGGCGGATTGCTCGGAAGCGCGCCGATTATGCCGATAAGCACGTTCTCTCCTGCGGCGTTCGTGTCCCGTGGCGGAAGAATACCGGCACCGGTTTGGGCGCATAAAAACTGATATTTTCCGTTATAAAGCGATTTTTTGCGCCGAAAAACGAGCGAGTCTGCCCACCCGCCCGCCCGACAGGGTGAAGAAAGCGGAGAGTTCAATTTTTCCACGTATTATATAATCGCACATTAAAGCGGAAAAACGAAGTAGAAAAGGTGAAATATGCAACAGGTAGCGAAGTTTGAAAAGGTAAGTTTCGACGAGTTCAGGAAAGCGTTTGCGACTTCGGACGAAAGCGAGATAAGAAAGATTTACGACGGGATTAAACTTCCGAAAAGGGCGACGAAGGGGAGCGCCGGGTATGATTTTTACGCGCCGATCGACGTTGCGCTGAATCCGGGGGAGAGCGTTAAGATACCTACCGGGATAAGAGTTATGATCGCGGACGGCTGGGTGCTTGCGCTGTTTCCGAGAAGCGGACTGGGGTTTAAGTACAGAATGCAACTCGACAACACGGTCGGGATTATCGACTCGGACTATTACGGCAGCGACAACGAAGGGCATATCTTTTGCAAAGTAACCAACGATTCGAAAGAAGGAAAGACGGTGGAAGTAAAGTGCGGCAACGGTTTTTGTCAGGGGATTTTTCTGCCGTTCGGAATAACGACCGACGACGAAGCGAGCGCGGTGAGAAACGGCGGTTTCGGCAGCACGACGACGTTATAACGCCCGAAAAAGGGACGTAGAATATCAGGCTGTTTTATTTGTATCGGTTTATTTGACAAAATCGACAAATAAATGTATACTTTTTGAGCAATGATTGACGAGGATATAAAGAATAAACTACTTATACTTTTTATACTTGACAAGTACGAAACCCCTATAAACCAGGATTTGCTTACGCAAATGTGCTGTGTGGAGAACAACTGGGTTCCGTACTTTTGCTTTGCCCATTTTATCGACGAACTTATCGGAGCGAGATTCGTTTTTTCCAAACCCGATCCGCATAACAAAGGGGATAATCTCCTTACCATAAGCGAAGACGGCAAGGTCTGTCTGAGTTATTTTTACAGCAGTATCTTTAAGTCGGTAAGAGACGATGTAGCGGAATATATAAAGAATAACAAACTCGAATACCAAAAGAAACAGGAGTTCGTTTGCTCGTCCGAACCGAACGGCGACGGTACGTATACCGTAAGATGCTGCGTGCTTAACGGCGAAATAACGATGTTCGAACTTAAATTCACCGTGCCGACCAAAGCAAAAGCCAACAGCGTGGCAGCAAAATGGCAGGAATCCGCCCCCGAAGTGTACAAAACTTACGTGGAAATGATGATTGACTGATAAGAGAACGAACGATATTAAGAAATAACGGCGAAAAAAAGAAATTGCCATAAAGCGAACAAACAGAAAATAAAACGCTTGCAAAACGGCAGACAATGTGATAATATAGAGATACTTTCAAGCCGAAGTGGTGGAATGGCAGACGCGGCGGACTCAAAATCCGCTGATGGCAACATCGTGCGGGTTCAAGTCCCGCCTTCGGCACCAAATAAAAAACCGAGTATATATATACTCGGTTTTTTATTTGCCTTATACCGGACCCGCGAACCGCGCAAAAAGCGGTTCGCAAGTTTGCGAGCTACGCCGCAAACCTGACGAGATAACACACGCTATTTTCCAAACTCTAAACGCCGAAACCGTATCGCTCTTAAAGCGGGGACAACAGTACATACGAGTGATCCGTTATACCGCACACAAAATCAAAATAAACAGAATCTTTGAGATATTTTTGAGTTCGTTTTATTTTTATATAAGAGATTATTTCAGGTTAGAAGTTAAAATATTCTTTTTATTCATTGATTTTATTCATAAATTTTTAAAAAGATTGAATTATTTTTAACGATATGTTATATTAGTTATGCCAAACTAAACGAATCCTTGTTTGCAAGGACACATTATCCTTATGAAGGTGTATTATAACCTTTTGCAACGCATTACAGCATTTGTTAAAAATGCAAATTCCATTCGGTGCGTTGTGTAAGGTGATACTTGCATAGAATCCGTTTAGTTTGGCGACTTTCGGAGTTTGCGTTTTTGTGCGGCAACTTCGGTTGTCGCATTTTTTATTTTACGGCACAGAAAAGGAGTAAAAGTATGTTTAAGAACGTCAATAAAAAGATTAAAAGTTTAGCTACCTTTTATGCAATTGCGGGAATTGTTTTTGCCATAGTGGTAGCGGTGCTACTTTTTAAGGAAGCTGACGACTCTTCTTTCATTCTTGGCTTAATCATTCTCGGAGCAGGACTAATAGCGTTGTTAATCGCCTCGTTTGCATTGTACGGCTTCGGAGAATTACTCGGCCAAGTGTCCGATATCGAAGACTCCGTTAAAAAACTAATATTGCTGAATATAAATGAAAAAACAATAATCGACGCCGCTGATTATAAAACAATAATAAAGAATATTAGCGACGATATTGTTAACGAATATATCAACGCTGTTGACGAAAATAGTAACAACGAAGATAATAACGATAGTGAAAACGACGATATCGTTAACGAGTATATCTACGCTATCAACGAAGATAATAACGATGAAGATAATAACGATAGTGAAAACGACGATATTCCTCGTGAAGACGAATGTCCTTGCTGCTTTCATAAGATAACCAAAGGCAGTAAAGAATGTCCTTACTGCGGATATAAATTAGAAAGACATTAATCTCTTTCTTTAGCTATTGCATTCCATTGGTGTTGTGCCCCACAATAATTAAACACACGTAAATCCGTATAATAAAAGGCGTTGTCGGCAATATTTAACTTAACTATTTAAACCTTTTAAGGAAAACTAAATTTTTTAACTAATATATTACAATAGAGTGTATAATTGATGAACCTTTACAGCATAGATTAATAAACGCTTGACATCTCAAGCTAATGAATGTAATATATTACTATGAATTCACTAATTTAGTGAATATGGAATACATATATTATGGGATGTGAATGCTAAAAATAGAGTATAAGAATTTATATGTTGAGAAACTTTGTATAGATGAAAAGTTTGCTCAAAGAAAATTGCCACTTGTTGCCGCAAAAGCTTTGCGTCTTCTTATGCCTATTTTGTCATCTTGCGAAAACCTTGCTTTTTTTATGAAACCAGAGAACCTGGGATATCATTTAGAAAAGCTAAAAGGAAAACATCAATATGAAATGTCGTTGAGAGTAAAAAGAGGAGAGAACAATTGTGGTTATAGAATGATTTTTGAATGTACAAATACAGACATAAAAGATGATTACATAAATATGACAGCCATACGTATACTTGATATAAACAACCACAAATATTAAGAAGGAGAAAGGAAAATGCGTAAAGAATGGACAAAGTTAAATTATGCAGTGCATCCGGGAGAAATTTTAAAAGAATACTTAGATGACTCTGGGATGACGCAGGTTAAGCTTGCAAAAAAAATAGGGATCAATAAAACCATTATAAATGAAATAATCCATGGGAAACGTCCAATTACTATGAAAACGGCAATAAAACTTGAAAAAGCCTTTTCTTTTGATGCACAATTTTGGGGGAATTTGCAAATGATTTATGATGAAGCGGTTGAGAGGCTTAAAATAAAAAAAGATGAACAAACAAGCGTTACTCATACTCTTTTGAGTGAAACTAATACAACTCACCTTATTGTTGAATATATTACTAAAACCACAGACGTCTGCACAAACCTCTCTATTTGTGCCGCTTAAAAGGAGTTATTATTATGAAAAAAAATATTGATAGCGTTTTAAAAATGATGGATTTGTATTTTTCCTCTTTTTCCTTTCAACAGAAAAAAGATAAAATGGGAGAAATGCCCCTCACAATTAATTATAATATAGAACATCAACAAAATGATGCGGATAGTTCTATATATCGGGTAATTATAACTACGACAATAAATGACGACGATGAAAGAATAAAATTAGAGGTTGTTGCAACTGGAGTATTTAAAATTGATGACATGACAATTGATGATAGTTTGAGAGATTCCATAATAAACTTTAATACCGTCGCAATAATGTTTCCGTATATTCGTAGCCAAATATCCATATTGACAACACAACCGGGGCTTATGCCTATTCAAATTCCGATTATAGATGTAAATAAATTGGTAAAAGCTTAATAATTACCAAACGATGGATATTCGTTTTACGTAATACTCTGCACACCACACAATAAATAGAAACGGCGGATAAAACCGCTATTTCTTCTAAAGCAAGTTCGTACAAATTATGCTATACGGCACCAAAATAAAACGAGTCGCAAAAAGCGGCTCTTTTTATTTTCTTAATGAGCGGGACTTGAACGGGCGGACAAAGCGACAATATAAAAGCCTTCCCCCCCCCTCGGGGGAAGGTG
>ERZ779888.2558-NODE-2558-length-14759-cov-4.518634_pt1 | contig 14759 bp, 14 predicted proteins | sample MGYA00511245_ERZ779888 | MGnify/ENA primary metagenome ERZ779888 (study PRJEB29588, sample SAMEA2155255) | human gut metagenome | biome: human gut; feature: human-associated habitat; material: faeces | place: Denmark | collected 2008/2010 ... | reverse complement strand
CGAAGAACCGCCGCAGCCCGCTCCCCCGCCCGATGCGGAGCTGCGTCTGGCCGAGGTATGGGCCGAGCGGGGCTCCACGGTAAACCTGCGCGTCAGGCCCTCCCGTGACGCCGTGGTGCGCGTGCGCGTCCCCATCGGCGAGGTGGTGGAGGTGCTGGACGAAACCAACGAAACCTGGTGGTATGTGCTTTACCTCAAGACAACCGGCTATATGATGCGTGAATTCCTGCGCGAACAGGATGGCTGAACCTTACCCCAGATCCCGCAGGAACGCCTCGAAGTTCAGATGGAAAATCTGCTCCCGCTCCCCGTCCGTCAGCGGCAGACGCAGAAAGCGCGCCATCTCCTCCTCCGGGTCCCACATGGGGTAGTCGGTACCAAAGAACGCGCGGTCCGTACCGTAGCGGCGGATGATGCGCGCGGCCTCCTCCGGCTCAAGGGCGTACAGGCTGGAGGAGGTATCCACCCACACATTGGGCCGCCCGGCCAGCAGCCGCCACGCCTCCTTCCACACCGACCAGCCGCCCAGATGCGCGCAGATCACCTTCAGGTCCGGCACCTGGTCCAGCACATGCGCCATACGCTCAGGCTGGCTATAGGCATAGCGGTAATCGCCCGTATGGACCAGCGCGGGCAGGCCCCGCTCCGCCATGGCGCGGAACATGGACACGGCGCGCTGGTCGTCCAGCAGGAAGGTCTGAATATCCGGGTGCAGCTTCACGCCGTGCAGCCCGCCCGCCTTGATGCGGTCCAGCTCACCGGGTACATCCTCGTAGTCCGGATGCAGCGTGCCAAAGCCGATCAGCCGGTCCGGGTGTTCGGCGGATACGCGCATCAGGTAGTCGTTGATGGAATGCACGCGGCTGGGCGTAACCGCCACGCTGTGCACCAGAAAGCGGGAGATGCCCGCCGCCTCGCCATGGGCCATCAGCTGGCCCAGCGTCCCGTCCAGACACATGGGAATGTCGTAAAAGATCCCGGTGGACTTCGCCGCCTTGAGCGCGATGGCATCAGGGTAAATGTGCGCGTGTGTGTCAATAATCGTCATATGGCAGCTCCTTTGTTCAGCCGCGATCCTCACGGAAATAGGCCACGCCCAGGCTCATGGGGGGCTGGTCCTCACGCTTTTTGCGCAGGCTGGTGATCACCAGCACCACTATGGTCACCACATAGGGCAGGGCCTTGAAGATTTCCTGCATGCTGCGGTCCAGGCCGGGAATGTAGAGATAGAGAATGTACAGCCCGCCGAAGAGGATGCTGCCCCAGATGGCGTTGAGCGGCCGCCAGCGGGCGAAGATCACCAGCGCAATGGCCAGCCACCCGCGGTCGCCAAACCCATTGTTGACCCAGGTACCGCCGGTATACTCCATCACGAAATACAGCCCGCCCAGGCCCGCGAGCATCCCGCCCACCAAAGTGGCCAGATACTTGTAGGCGGTCACGTTTACGCCCGCCGCATCGGCGGTGGCGGCGTTTTCACCCACGGCGCGCAGGTTGAGGCCCTTGCGGGTGCGGTAGAGGAACCAGCTCAGCACCACCGTGAGCACGATGGAAAAGTAGGTCAAAAACCCGTAGCTGAACAGCACCTCACCCACCACGGGCAGCGTGCTGAGTACCGGAATCTTGGCCCGGAAGGCGCTGGCTGTAGCCTGTGTGGAAATCTGCCCCACGCCGCCCGCCAGCCTGGACAGCGAACCGCCAAAGAAGTTGCCAAAGCCCATGCCGAATGTGGTCAGCGCAAGGCCGGTCACGTTTTGGTTGGCCCGAAGGGAGATGGTGAGCACGCTGTAGATCAGCGCCCCCAGGCCGGAGCACACCAGCGCGCATACCAGCGCGATCAGCATGCCCACAAAGGGCACGGGGGCTTCCACGCTGTTTTCATAGAGGAACGCGCCCATCAGCCCGGCCACGCCGCCCATATACATCATGCCGGGCACGCCCAGGTTCAGGTTGCCGCTTTTTTCGGTCACGATTTCGCCGTTCGCGCCGTACAGGATGGCAATGCCCTGCGCGATGGCCTTTTGCAGAAACACAACGATCAGGTTCATGCCTTGACCTCCTCGCGCGCATGCTGGCGCAGCTCGATGCGGTAGTTGATGAAGAACTCGCAGCCCAGAATGAAGAACAGAATCACGCCGGTGAGGATATCGCTGGCGTTTTCATTGAGGTTGAACTGCGTGGCAATCTGAATGGCGCCCTTTTCCATGAACACCAGGAAAAACGCCACCAGCAGCATCGCAAAGGGATTGAGTTTGCCCAGCCATGCCACCACGATGGCCGTAAATCCGCGGCCGCCTGCGAGGCCCGTGGAGATCGTATGCCCCACGCCCGTGGCCAGCAGGTACCCTGCCAATCCGCCGATACCGCCGGAGATGGCCATGGTGCGGATGATGACGCGGCCAACGTTGATGCCCGCGTAATGCGCTGTATTTTCGCTCTCTCCCACCACGGCGATCTCATAGCCCTGCTTGGAAAACTGCATGTACACATACAGCCCCACCATCAGCGCCAGAACGATCAGAATGGGCAGCAGGTAGCTGTTGGTGCCGATGGACGGCAGCCATCCCTCCTTGCCCTGGCTGTTGATCAGGCCCACATGATTGGAGCCGCGGGGGTTTTCCCAAAACACGATGGCGAAGGACACCAGCTGCATGGCGATATAGTTGAGCATCAGGGTAAACAGGGTTTCATTGGTGTTCCAGTGCGCCTTGAAAAACGCGGGGATCACGCCCCAGATCAGGCCGGCGGCCACGCCCGCCACGGGGCAGAGTGCATACATCGCCCAAGAGGGCAGGTTCTTTCCATAGATCATCACGGCGGCAGAAGCCATGGCGCCCACCAGCACCTGTCCCTCCGCGCCCACATTCCAGAATCGCATGCGGAAAGCGGGCAGCACCGCAAAACCCACGCACAGCAGAATCGCCGCGTCGCGGAAGGTGACCCACATGCGGCGGTTGGTGCCCACCGCGCCGTCCCAGATTCCCGCATAGACGTTGAGCGGGTTCATGCCGGTCAGGCCAAAGATGATGGCCGCGCACACCAGCAGGGCAAATACCAGCGCGACCAGCCGCACCAGCATGGCCCGGCCCAGCGACACGCCGTCGCGCTTGACAATATGCATCAGGGGTTCCTTTGCACCGGTCATGCCTGCGCCTCCTTTGCGTCATGATTGGTCATCATCAGACCGATCTGCTCCTTGGTGGCGTCGCGCGCGTCCACCGTGCCGCTCACATGTCCGTCGGCCAGCACCAGGATGCGGTCGCACAGGGCCAGCAGCACATCCAGGTCCTCGCCCACGCAGATGACGGCAGAACCGTTCTTTTTCTGCTCATTGAGCAGCCGGTAGATGGTATGCGACGAATTGATATCCAGCCCGCGCACGGGATAGGCCACCATCAGCACCTGCGGCGAGGATGCGATCTCACGCCCGACGAGTACCTTCTGCACGTTGCCCCCGCTCATGCGGCCCACGGGCCATTCCACGCCGGGGGTAACCACGTCCAGCTCACGCATGATGCGCTCGGCCAGCGTGCGCGGCTGCTTGCGCTCGGAAAAGAAGCCGCGGCCGCGTTTGTAGCTGCGCAGCATCATATTGCCCGTCATGCCCATGGAAGCGACCAGGCCCATGCCCAGGCGGTCCTCGGGAACAAAGGCCAGCCGGATGCCGATTTCGCGGATCTCCTCGGCGGTCATGCGGGTCAGTTCCTTGACATGTCCCTTGCGGTTGGTATATTCAATGGAGCCGCTCTTGAGCGGCTGCAATCCCGCGATAGCCTCCAAAAGCTCCTTCTGGCCGCTGCCCGCGATGCCGGCCACGCCCAGAATCTCGCCGGTATAGGCCTCGAAGGCGGCATGGGAGAGCACCTCGCGGCCCTCGTCATTGACGACCGTTACATCGCGCACCTTCAGCTTGAGGCGGGGATTCACCGGCTCGGGGCGCTCGATGTTCAGATCCACGCGCCTGCCCACCATCATTTCCGTCAGGCTTTTCTCCGTGGCCTCGGAGGTCTGAATGGAACCGACGCTGTGCCCCTTGCGAAGCACGGCCACACGGTCGCTCAGGCTCAGAACCTCGTTGAGCTTGTGGGTGATGATGATGATGGAATGCCCCTGATCGCGCATGTTGCGCAGCACCTGGAACAACCGGTCCGTCTCCTGGGGGGTGAGCACGGCGGTAGGCTCGTCCAGTATCAGGATGTTCGCGCCGCGGTAGAGCATTTTGACGATTTCCACCGTCTGCTTCTGCGACACGCTCATTTCATAGATCTTTTCATGCGGATCAATTTCAAATCCGTACTTTTCGGTCAGGGCGCGAATCTCGCGCTCCACCTCCCGCATGTCCAGCCGCAGCTTTCCCGGAAGGCCCAGAATGATGTTTTCGGCCGCGGTGAGCACATCCACCAGCTTAAAATGCTGGTGAATCATGCCGATACCCAGGGCGAAGGCGTCCTTGGGCGAGCGGATGACCACCTCGCGGCCCTCCACATAGATATGGCCCGCGTCCGGAAAGTAAATGCCGGCCAGCATGTTCATCAGCGACGTCTTGCCGCTGCCGTTCTCGCCCAGCACACTTAAGATTTCGCCGCGGCGCACGGTCAGATCCACGTTCTCATTGGCGACCACCGAGCCGAAATGCTTGGTGATGCCGCGCATCTCGATCATTGCATTGGATTGCAAAGCTGTTCCCTCCGGGCTGTTGTATAGAAATGAAAGAACGCCCTGCCGCCCTGACGGGCGGCAGGGCAGAGCCGTAAACGCGTCGCTTACTCCTCGACGACCGCGTTGATGCCGTCGATGATGATATCGAAGTAGGGAGCGCTGCGCACCTCAGACTCGTGGAAGTAGCCGTCGGAAACCATCTCGGTGCCTTCCAGGCCATAGGCGGTGGTGTAGGTGGTCAGTTCCTCGCCGCCCACGGTGAAGGTGGAGCAGTCAAACACATGCAGCGTGCCGTCCTTGAGCGCGGCCTCAACCTCGGCCACCTTCTCAGCGGTACCGGGGGCCACGGCAGCCTCGTTGAGCTCCGTGATGTGCACTGCGCCGTCGGAATAGCCATGGCACCAGTCCTTGGGAATCTCGGTGCCGTCGATCACGCACTGGATGGCGTAGGTCACATAGGCGCCCCAGTTGCAGGCAGCGGAGGTCAGGGCCTGGGTGGGAGCGGTGGGGATCATGGAGATGTTGTAGCCCACGATCGGCACGCCAGCAGCCTCACAGGCGGTGGCGGGGCCCACGGTATCAGAATGCTGGGAAATGAGCACGCAGCCATCGGCGATCAGGGCTTCGGCGGTCTCCTTCTCCAGAGCCATGTCGGACCAGCTGTTGGTGTAGCGTACCTCCATGGTCGCGGAGGGGCACACGCTGCGGGCGCCCAGGAAGAAGCTGGTGTAGCCGGAGATAACCTCAGCGAAGGGGAACGCGCCCACATAGCCGATCTTGGCGGCCTCGGCGGGAATGGTGCCGTCCTCAATCATCTGATTGAGCTTCATGCCGGCCACAACGCCGCTGACATAGCGGGCCTCATAGATGGCGGTGAAGTAGTTGTGGACGTTGGTCAGCTCGCTGGTGCTGGCGGCGGTGCCGGTCGCGTGGCAGAACTGAATGTCGGGATATTCGGCAGCGGCCTGGAACACATAGCTTTCCTGGCCAAAGCTGGTGGCGAAGATGATGTCGCAGCCGTTTTCGGCCAGGTCAACCGCGGCTTCGTAAGCGGCTTCGGTCTCGGGAATGTTGTACTTGATCATCACCTGGTCGTCGCTGATGCCCAGGGCTTCCTGCGCGGCCTTGAGGCCATTGATGTGGTTGGCGGAATAGCCTTCGTTTTCGTCACCGATGCAGATGTAGCCCACCTTGATTTCTTCCGCGGGGACCGCGGCGCTCGCTGCGGTTACACCCAGAACCAGGCACAGCGCCAGCAGCATACTTACCAGCTTCTTCATTGCGTTCCATCCTCCTGTAATCGACATAAAAACCTAAGGGACCTGCTTATGATACACCAGCTTTGGCGCTTTGTAAAGAAAAAAGGCGAACATTTTTTTATAAAAATTTTTATGCGTTCGGAAATCGTGGAGTTCTCTCAACAGATGCTTCCCTTTCGCCGCTCATTCAAATAAGGCGAAAAAAAATTGGCGGCATGTATTGCAATTTCGTTTTTCTTCTGCTATAATAACTAGGCTGGTTTGAGAGAGCATGTTGCTCTTTCAGCGAAGCATGTGGGCTCGTAGCTCAGCTGGATAGAGTGTTTGACTACGAATCAAAAGGTCGTGGGTTCGAATCCCGCCGGGCTCACCAAGGAAGCAGTTGCAAAGCTGCTTCTTTTTTTGCGTTTTTGGGCAGAAACAGCAGTGTTTGACCGAGTACATGACCAAATAACACATTTTTATGTATTACCTTCCGCTGCTCTCGAATTTCCTTGTTTTCCTCAAAAATGCCCTTGGGGACGATTTGCAACTCTTTGCAACGCAATTTTACGGCCTGCAAGTAGTCAAATGGTAGTCATATGGTACCGCCGTCAGCTCCTTATTTTGCAAGGGATTCCACGTTTATTTCCTTTCCTGTTTCCTGTTCTTTCACACCCCTCCGGCTGAGAAAATTGTTCAGCCGCAACGCGTCCGCCTGTTCCTTTTCTACAGTCAGCTTGGTGTAGACATCCATCACGAGCTTCGTGTCCGCATGGCCCATCCAGATCTGGGTGGTCTTGGGCGGAATGCCCGCGTTGTAGCAGGTGGTACAGAAGGTCACGCGGAAATCATGGCAGCGAATGTCGATTTCCCTGAAGGGCGGCAGCGGCTTACCCTCCGCCAGCAAAGCCTTGTGCGCCCGGGTACGCCCGTACTGGCATCTGGGATAGCCGTTGAGTTTGCGCTCCAGAAAAGTGATATAGGACTGATATTTCCGCTCAAAGGCGGCTTGCGACATCATGCCGCCGTTCTCCTTGGTCAACAGCAGCCCATGGTGGCCCCGCAAGGCCTCCGCCAGCGGATCAGCCATGGGGATGGTCCGGCGTGCATTGACTGTTTTACCTTCGGTAACCATGCCACAGTTTCCCTTGCAGAAGGACACCGCGCCGCGCACGGTGAGCGTTTTCTTCTGAAAGTCCGCATCCCGGTCCACATCCAGATACAGCACTTCACCCCGGCGAAGGCCGGTATACAGCATCACCATGGCGGCCGGACCGAAGTCGTGCTCCGCATAGGTTGTCTCAATCAACTCCCGCTCCCACATTTCAAGGGCTCTGTGGCTTCCAGCCTCTCCCTTCGGTGGCTGTGCCATCTCCGCAGGGCTGCGAATCACGATGCCATCCTGCAAAGCCGCTCGGAAGATACTGCGGATCGTGGAAGCAAACTTGTTGATGTGGCTCTGAGAATAGCCTGCCAGCGTGTTGTAAAGTCGCTGAACATCGGTGGCCGTGATACTTCTTAGCATCTTTTTACCAAAATGCTCAGAAGCATAGTCGATGAAGCTCTGATACTGTCGATGCTGCATGGGATTGCATTTGGTCCGATAGGTGTCAAGCCAGGTCTCCCCATACTCCGCAAAGGATGTGTCGATCAGGCCCATGTTATATCCTCGTTCCTGCATGCGGACGTAATCATCACGCTTGCGAAACGCCTCATTGGCTGTTTTACCATAAAAGAAACGGCCTTCATATTTGCAGGCGTAGCGCCCGTCGGCGCGTTTGGTCAGTGTCTGCCGGGGCATCTGTTTTCCTCCTTGTAAAAGTAATGCCCCTGCGATTCTTTCCGGTTCAGTTGTCAAGGTGCAGGACGGTATCCGCCCTCCCTTATGATACCAGATCAAAGACGCAGGGGCAATGCATATTTGGGGTTTCAGGTCATTGTGCTGGCGGAACGCCTGCGCATCCAGTCCTCCAGCTCCTTGCGGTCAATGCGGATGGAGCGTCCCACCCGGTAGGCCGGGAAACCCTCCTGATGCACCAGCGTATAGGCCGTCCGGCGGCAGATGTGCAAATATACCTGCAATTCCGGGATGGTCATAAACGGCGACGGCTGAGCCAGTCCCTTCACGAACGGCTGCCCCGCTTCCGTGAACTTTGCAGAATATTTTCTGCGATACATGAATCGACCTCTCTTTCTTTTGGATATGGCATAGACAGAAGCTGTGGCAACGTGACAACGCGGCAACAGTGGTTTTTACTCTTTTGTTGCGAAGCTCCCACAGCTTTTGTCTTGTTTCTTTATTCACCATTTCTCTGTTGTCAAGTGGGTCAAAAGGCCGGAAACCCTTGCAACATCAAGGTTTGACCCGTCAACGAAGGCGTCAACGCTCCGGCAACGACTGTTGCCCTTCGGGTTCATCCTTCCAGGGCAGGTCTGGTTCGTCCACCACCATGAAAGCCATCTGCTGCGGTTCCGACACTTTTTCCGGGATCATGCGCTCCCAGCCCCGCTGACGGCCGTACTTGGCAAAGCGCCGGTTGTTCTCATACCTGCGCCAGCCCTTGATCTCGCCCCGGCGGATTCCCTCGTCCACGATCTCCCGAATCTCCCGGGTCTCATAGGCTTTCGGCTCATCGAACATATGGTCCAGCCCTTCCTTGAAAATCTGCATGGTGCAGAGCTTGTCTCCCTGGAACTGATCCATATAGTGATAGATCCGCCCGGCCAGGGTGTCCTCCTGGGCAAAGGCCTCCTGCTCCTGCAGGAGCGTGGCTTCCTCCGCCTTGGACAAATAGGTGGTGTACGCCCCGGAATCATACTGCGCCATGATTTCCGCCCACAGCTGCGCAAAATACGCCCTGGACGCCTCCGGGTCATCCAGGATGTGGCAGTCGGCCTTGCTGGCGTCCACCTGCACGGGGAGAAAGCGCCGGTTGCCGCTGCGGTCCATGGGCAAGAAATCCATGCGGTTGGTGGTGCCCGCGAACACGCACTGCCGGGGATGGTCCGCGCCAAAGCGGTCGTAGGCCAGGCGGCAGAAGTCCCGGTCCCGGGAGAGGAAGGCCTTGATCTCCTCAATGCTCCGGGCGTTGGCAGTGGCCACCATTTCGGACATTTCAATGATCCACCGCCCGTTCAGCCGGTGAAACACGTCCTTGTCACTAAGGTTGCGCAGGTCGTCCGAGAACCAGTCCGGCTCCATGGCCAGGCTGCGCAGGAAGGTGGACTTGCCCGCCCCCTGGCCGCCCACCAGCACCAGCATCAGCTCAAACTTGCACCCCGGCTGGAACACCCGTTTCACCGCTCCCAGCATGAAGGTGCGCAGGCAGCGCTCGTGATAGTCGTTCACCTCCGCGCCGAGAAAATGGGGCAGGGCGTTTCGCACCCGGGGAACGCCGTCCCAGCGCAGGGTGCGCAGGCGGTCCCGCACGGGGTGGAAGGCGTTGTCCGTGGCGGCGATTTTCAGCGCCCCCGGCAGGCAGCGCTCCGCCTTGAGCCCGTAGTGCCGTTCCAGATGCAGCTGGAGAAAGGCCAGGTCCGTATCGCTGATGATGGAAGATTCCCGCACCCAGGGCAGAGGGCAGTCGATGGTCAGGCGTTCGTTGAACAGATTCCGGCGGATGTGTCCGCCCAGCAGGGGGTCGTGGGTCAGCGCCAGGACGCAGTTTTGAAGCGAGTTGACCACGTTGCCTCGATTGTTTTTCTCCAGCGCCTCCCGGATGACCGCATAGGATTCATCCAGCCCTTTCTCGCTCATGGGCGGTTCCCAGTTGGTCACGGGTGATTCGTTCCGCAATGGCATCCACCTCCTTCTTGCAGGCGTCATAGAGAAAGTCCCGCTCTAGGGGATCGTCGCTCTGGGCCAGCAGCCCCTCCACCCATGCCTCCCGCTGGCACGCCTCCTGAAACAGCGGATGCCAGACATCCTCCCCAGGGCGAGGGGCATAGCGCTCCTTCCACGTCCGGAGCAGCCGCAGATACGTGGTCAGCACCTTCTGTGCATGCCTGAGCCATGCATCCCGCTCCCGGGCGGTGTCCTTTTCGCGGATGGCGGCCAGCTGATGGGCCAGGGCAACCGTATCCGGCTGGTAGTGCTGCCCCCTTCGCTCCTTTCCCCGGCCCTGGCAGGCGCTGATGTCCACGTGGAAGGCCTGCGCCAACTCTGCTGCCGCGCTTCCCGGCGGCAGATGTAGCAGCTGTGCAGTGAGGGCGATCACGTCCCCATGGGCCTTGCATCCGAAGCAATAGTAATAGGCTTCGTTGAGCTTCATGGACGGGGTCTTGTCTGCGTGAAAGGGGCAGCGACACATGCCGTTCTTTCCAACGGTCAGCCCGTAGCGCTTAGCTGCCTGCCTTACGGAAATGGCAGTCTTGACGGTTTCAAACAGGTTCATAAACACCTTCTTTCTGAAAATGGAAGTGTGCAGAGTAGTCCATCAGCGTTCCATGTCATAATGGCGGGCTTTCGTTTCTTTGGACTGCGCCTTGTAGCTTTGCAGCACCTCACGGATCAAGGGCCGGGCCTGTTCCCGAATGCGCCGCACGCCGGCGGCGCGGGTTTCCGGTTTTCGAAGCGCTGTCATTACCCTTTTCAGCACCGACTTGGCGGAAAGCTCGATGGCCTTCCTGGCGTTTTCCAGCCATTGGAGAATCAGCCTGCGGGTATGCGGGAGCATAAAACCATCCTGCGCGTAAACCTGCTCCATCTGTACTGTGATGACCGCTTTGTCTGCTTTCTGCGTTTCCCGGATGGTCATATCCGCCACAACGGATAAAGCCTGATTGTACGCCGTCTCTGACACGGTCTCCAGCAGCGTATTCACATGATGCAGCGAATCCAGCTTGTGGTCCAGTTCGGCGGCTTTTTGCGCAAGCTGTCGGGCCTGCTGGGTGTTTTCCGCTGTCAGCTGCGCGTTGCGCTTCTCCAGTTCTGCAATTTTGTCGCGTTGGGCTTCGATGATGTAGTCGTTCTTCTCCCGGCTGGCCCTGCCGCCATAGATGGCTTCGGTCTCCACCTCCAGCCCGTGTTCACGGCAGATTGCCAGCAGAAGATCACGGCACAGACGATCGAAGGTCACCTTTCGGTTATTGGTTCTGCTGGGTTTCTTCGCCGGGTCAGGCAGCGGGATACCCAGGGCTTCCAGCGCCTTTTCCTGCTTGGGTTCCCGTTCGCCGTAGCGGTTTTCGATATCGAATACCTGCCGGGCGTGGATGTGGGGACTGGTCTCGTCCAGATGAAGCGCCCAGTCCAGCACATGGACGTTGGCGCCGAAGCGCTCTTCCATGGTTGCAAAAAATGCCAGCACCACGGCAGTCAGCACCTCGGGCGGCGGGCAGTCGCCCTCCTTGCCGATCTGGTAGATGGTTTCTTCCGGGCAGATGCGCGCGTCCCCCAGCAGATCGTCCATGGTTCGATTGCGCTTGGCATGACCGGCTTTGGTGTTGCGCTGATTCTGCCCCGCAACAAAAGCCCCGTACCGGCGCTCATATTCGTTCCGCTCGTGCTGCGTGAAGGTCGGGAAGCAGCTGTTCTCCTCATGGGTGCGCAGGCCGTTTGTGCAGTCCCAGTACAGGTTCAGCCGGGTTCGCTCCCCGGCGATGTTCTCCGCGTTCTTCACGTCGAAGCTGCGGTCGTTGTGCCTGGGGTTGTAGACGCCGTGCTTTCCCGCACGGCCATTGTGACGGGATACCCGCTGCTTTTGATTGGCGATGGGCGGTCACCTCCTTCTCTTTCGTTGGGTTCCTTATTTCCTTGACGGAGTTGCTTTCGTTCCCCCGAAGGGCTCCTGTTTCGACAGGTAATACCCAGTACAAAGTGTCGAACCCCTTCGGGGCGCTTCGCTTTCAACACTTCACTGGGCCACGGGCGCTGCCCTTTGGATTCCCGACAGGCGCTGCCGCCCTGTACCCGGCCAAGGGGCGTTGCCCCTTGACCCCAGCAGTGCGCTGCCACCCCTGCACCCCGGCACAAAGGGCTGGCTGCCCTCTGTACTCCCGCACCGGCGAAGCTGGCCTTCACCGCAGAAGCGGTTTTTGCCAGTTTCACCGGCTCCGTATCCGTACATTTACGCCCATAGGCGAGAAGTGGATACAGAATACGCCTGCGGAAATTGCCGATCAAAACAGCGGGTGCAGACCCGATATTTTTTCGTAAATCGCCCTCATTTTAAGCGATTTTTTCTTCTGTCTGTATGACCTGAAAGCCATGATCTTTTGCGTACTCCCTTGCAGCTGACATTCGTTCTTCGCTGTACGGCGGCACCAGCCGAATCGAAAGTCGTGACTTGTCCAGTACATAGGTCACGCTACCTTCCGGCGTACTGCGTTCCAAGCGGCACAGCAGAGGGTACTTCCGGCTGAAATCCTCCAGTCTGCGTTTCAAGCTGGCATTGAAGGTATAGATACTGGCAATCGTCTCGCCCTCATTCCAGTTGATGATGGTTTCTTTCTCATACTTAGACAGCTTCATCATAAAAATCCTCCTCATATTCCATTTCACAGTTATGCTGTTTTCTCTTTTTCGTTCTCATGGGAATTGCCGCCGCTGTCCAGCCAATTAAAAAAGGCTTTCTTGCTGATTTTAATCAGCCTGCCACTGCGCACCACCGGAAACCCCGGTGTGTGTACCAGCTCATAAGCACTGGCTCTGGAAATTCCCATGATATGCTGAATATCCGTAACATCCAAAATCAGGGGCAGCGAGTCGTAATCATTCCACTTCATTTTTTCTTTCATATAGGTGTTCCTCCTTTATTTAAATTTTTTGATATTTCATTTTCCGCATATTTACCGTTCTACCTGTTCCGTTTCCTTCATGCTGCCCTGCTCGACATACATGAGTCACCGATTTCCCGATGCGCTCGCCCTCCGTTTCAGGAGAGGTCATGGCGGTTTATCTCAGTTCAGACGGTCATTCAGTTGTCAAAGTACACGATGGAATAGAATTACCATCTGACGCCATCATATCGCCGCAAACTTGACAAAACAATAGTTTCACAGTACTATGAGTGTAACTAATATAACTGAATTATAAAATTACCATAAATAGATAGGAGGGGATTGCATGAGCTTTGAATTTGTGCGGCACGAACCGCTTTATGACCGTATTCTGCTGGTGCTGACGTTGGACAGGCAAAAAATGAAAGAACGTATTTTAATTGGAGAAGAACTGCAAATCCGGTTTCGTTTACAGGGATATGACGATACAGAGGTGCTTTGTGATGTTACACGCCCTTTGGGAACTATGCTTTCAACCTTTGAGCATGATTCGGACGGCGAATGGAATCGCCTTGGTTTAATACCTCTGAGAGAAGCCCTGCACTCCAATCGTTGGAAACAGCCCGAACTGGAACAGGTGTCCGGTGATTTTCTGGCAAAAAAATATCTCACCGGTGATCCGGTGAGAATGTATGTGGCACTTCGTGTCTGGAATGAATATTTGAAGGCAAGAGAACCACGAGATCGGGAATCTGCCTGTGAACATTTTATTGGGAAAATGAACGGCTTCACAGCCCTATTTATGGGGAATCCGCCCCTTGACTTCGACGAGGATACAGGGAAGCCAAAACGACTGAATATTTCCACGCATATTCATGGTTCTGTGCCGCAGGAAGATACCCGGCTTGACCTCTGGTATCCAGACAGCAAACGGAAAATGGAGTGTGTTGCTGCCTATTCGTCCCTGTATCCGCTGATGATCTATTATCTGAACCGCCTGAACGATTGGGGGCTATATTTCCGGAAATGCAAAATCTGTGGGAAAGTATTTCTTGCCAAAAGCCAACGATATGAGCTGTGCAGTGATAAGTGTCGTAAAAAGCAATCTCTCCAGAACAAGCGTGAGTTTGATGAACGAGCCAGAGAAAACAATTATGATCTGCTCTACAAAAACGAGTGCCAGAACTGGCGAAACAAAATCAATAAGGCAAAGAAAACTTCTGGCTTTCCTGCTGACCGTCTGGAAGAAATGTTGGCTGCTTTTGAATCCTTCAAAAAAGAAGCCTTGCAGCGGAAACAGGCTGTGAAAAAGAAAACAGCCAGCCCAAAGGAATTTTCAGGCTGGCTTCTCCGGCAGAGTAATGTTATCGTAAAACTGGCTGAACCGGAAGACTGACACTTCAGCAGTAAATCATTTCAGAACGAATAATTTCCTCTGCCCTGTTGCGAATGCTGTTCATTGCCCTAACCCACGCCATCTGATCACAAGCTTTCAGTTCCTCCATTATTCCTTCGGCTTCTTTCATCTGGACAATGATATAATCCAGCCGGTTCTGTGCCTGCTCATTCAGATCGGCAAGATATGTCCACAGCTTTCCAGACAGAAGCAATTCATTGTACCGATCAGGACAATACTCTTGCAGATATTCACTGTGCATCCGTCCCCATCGTCCGATGGGGCGGCTTTCCTCCGGCAGCTGTAAGTCTGGAATATAGTAGTCTCCAACCAGAACATAGTCCAGGCCGTTACTGTCATCATGGATATGCTTTTTCAATTTCTCCATAGCGACCTCCTGTTTTCGTTTTATCCGAATCCAGTTGATCGTGTCCCTGTTCATCTGTTATTCAAGGCAACTGAACTCGTCACCATGAATTATGGCATATCTTTTCCCAATTTCTGATAGTTGAGCGAGTGGGAGGTCTCCCGTCCCCGGCTCTCTCCGGTGTTGTAAGTGTCTATGGTCTCCTTTCCCAGAACAGCCGCCAGCTCTTTCAGCGTTGTTGGCTCTTTGCCACCCAGGAAGATGGAAGTATCCATATTGCCGATGATGGTATCGGCATTATCTTTGTAAATTGCCTTGAGCTGGCTCTGTGCCTGCAACACCAGACAGGCAGAGATTTCACGGCTTCGGATGGTGGCCA
>ERZ779888.2556-NODE-2556-length-14765-cov-10.143780_pt1 | contig 14765 bp, 14 predicted proteins | sample MGYA00511245_ERZ779888 | MGnify/ENA primary metagenome ERZ779888 (study PRJEB29588, sample SAMEA2155255) | human gut metagenome | biome: human gut; feature: human-associated habitat; material: faeces | place: Denmark | collected 2008/2010 ... | reverse complement strand
ACGCTCCATTCACTATTTTACGATTACCCATCAAACCGGCAAGGGAGGTTTCTTAATCTAACGTTCAATTGACAACCTTCCCATTGCCCTGTATAATAAACGGTATATGGAAAATCCGAGGTGTGCATATGAAAGGAAGCAAGATTTTATCTGCCGTGTTCGGCGTTCTGGGCATTCTGCTGATGGTGGCGACGGCAGCGGTGAGCATCGCGTCGCGGAACGCCCAGCCGAGGATGCTGGAATCTCCCGAAGCCGCCTCGGCGCAGGCACAGCGCATGATGGACGCTCTGTGCGCCGGCGACTACGAAGCCGCCCAGAGCTGCATTTACGGTCAGCCGGATCTGGGTGCCGGGGAGCCGGAGGATGCCGTGAGCAAGCTGCTCTGGGACGCCTTCACGGACAGCCTTTCCTACGAATTTACCGGGCTGTGTCGGGTCACGGACACGGGATTTGCCCGGGACGCGACCGTCACCTGTCTGGATGTGTCCGGCGTGACGGCAGCAGTTCCCCAGCGGGCGAAGGCGCTGCTGGAGGCAAAGGCCGCGGCGGCAGAGGACAAAACGGAAATTTACAACGAGGATAACAGCTACCGCAGCGAACTGGTGAATCAGGCGCTGAACGACGCAGTAACGCAGGCGCTGAGTGAAGACGCCCAGACCGTCACCCGCGATGTGACGCTGGGTCTCATCTATCAGGACGGCGCATGGTGGGTGGTGCCGGATCAGGCGCTGCTGCAAATCATCTCCGGCGTGGCGTAAGGAGGACGGACATGGCATATCAACCGAAATTTGCCCGGAAAAACCACCGGGTCAGTCCGTTTTTCGTCCTGCTGGGGGTCATCGTGGTGCCGATCTCTCTGGCGCTGACGGCCGTTCTGCTGGGAAAGATGGCACAGTCCCTCAGCCGTCCCAAAGCTGCGGTGCAGACTGCGCCCGCGGACATGGCGATCATGGAGCAGTTTGACGGCTTTGTTTCCGCCAAAATGGACGCCGCCCGGGATACGCTTACCGCCGCGCAAACGCCGGAGAACGTTCCCGAAACCACCGTCCCCGTGAGGGAAAAGGTCATCATCGAGATTCCGGACGACGCGCAGGTCGCCCCGGAGCCGAACCCGGACTGCTACGGTCAGACCGACGATCCGTCTTCCCTGCAATGGCTTCTGGACGAAGCGGCCTTTCTTCTGGACGGGCAGGAGCTGTATTTCAGCACCGACGTGGAGCTGTTTGATGGCAGCCTTGTCAACTATTATCTGGACGACACCATATTCGCTATCACATGGAAAGAGGTTCACGACGGCTCCGTATACACCTTCTCCGAGGTGAAGGTCAACCATCCGTCCCAGTTCCGGCGGCATCTGGCCGGCGGCGAATACGGTTCGGCGACCCAGTTCTACACCTCGGAAATGGCGGAAAGCGTCAACGCGGTGGTGGCTTCCTCCGGTGATTTCTACAATTTCCGCAACTTCGGCATCATCGTCTATCAGGGGCAGGTGCGGAAGGTGGAAGGCACCTACGCCGAGACCTGCTATATTGACCGGAACGGCGACCTCCACTTCACCTACGGCGGCGACATTACGACCACGGCGGCCGCCAAGGAATATGTGGCGGAGAACGACATCTGGTTCAGCCTTGGCTTCGGCCCGGTGCTGATCGACAATTACGAGGTGATCGACCACACATGGTACGGCGTGGGCGAAATCACGGAAGGGTACGCCCGTGCGGCGCTGTGCCAGATGGGCGAGCTTCACTATATCGTCGCCACGGCGAACACGGAAGGCCCCTGGCAGGACATCCCCACCGTCAAGACCTTTGCCAAAAACATCGCCGCCACCGGCTGCCGCATGGCCTATTGCTTAGACGGCGGACAGACCGCCGCCATCGTGATGGGAGACCAGCTCATCAACCGCCCGGTCTACGGCCAGCAGCGGAAGATCAGCGACATCATCTACTTCGCCACGGCGATGCCGGAAGGAGGCTGACGGTATGGAAAAAATCGCGTTTATTTCCGGGGAGACCATCTATTACTGGAGTTCCATCGTGCTGACTCTGGCGACGCTGACCGCCATCTGCTTTTTCTGGTCGCTGTATCTGGGAAAAGGCGGCAATGGGGTCGCCGCCTTCAGCGTGGTACCCCTGGCCATCGTGCTGTCCCTCCTGCTTGGGCGGCTGGTTCACTGGTACTGCCGCACCAGCAGCTACGACAGCTTCACCTCCGCCATAAAGCCCTTCTCCCCCGGCGGATATGCCCTGCTGGGCGTCTTCGCCGGATGCGCGCTGGCGGCGGTGATTGTCCGTCTGGTGCATTTTGACCGGAACCTCCCGCGGATGCTGGACTGCATGGCCGTGGCCGGGTGCGCCGGTATCGCCGTGGGGCGGCTTGCCTGCTTCTTCAATTCCACTGACCGGGGGCAGATCATTACTTCCACTCAGTCGCTTCCCTGGGTCTATCCCGTGACCAACGCCGTTTCCGGCGCTACGGAGTACCGTCTGGCGACGTTCATTTTGCAGGCCATGGCGGCGCTGGTGCTGTTTTTGATTTTGCTTTCGTTCTACCTGCCCAAAAAGCAGCGGAAGGATGGGGACACGGCACTGATTTTCCTGCTGCTTTACGGCGTGTCCCAGATCGTGCTGGACAGTACCCGGTATGACAAGCTGTTTTTCCGGAGCAATGGCTTCGTCAGCGTGGTGCAGGTGCTGGGTGCGCTGGGGCTGCTGCTGGTGATTGTGGTATTCTCCGCTCGGATGGTAAAAGCCCGGGGCTTCCGGTTCTGGAATGTGCTGGTGTGGCTGGGGATCGCCGCCTGCATCGGCGGCGCGGGCTTTATGGAATATTACGTCCAGCGTCACGGCGATCTGGCCGCCTTTTCCTACAGCATCATGAGCGCCTGCCTGCTGGCGGCAGCGGGGCTGGTTCTCCTGCTGCGCAAGCTGGCGCAGCCCGTCCGGCGCAGACGATAACCGGATTCTCGACAAAAACCTCCGTATGCACAAACTGTCATACGGAGGTTTTTGCAGTATTATGTCGGGGCGCTTTATTCCGTCTTCTCCCGGGCGATCTTCTCTCTCGTCCAGTCGTTGACCTCTGCCTTTAGCTGCTGCATATAGGGGGAAAACTGCACGTTTTCCTCGCCGTAGGTCAGCTGCAAGTCATACTCAAGGGGCAACCATGTGGAAATATCCGATTCATTGTGCTGGATCACCGCTTCCATTTTGTCCAGCGCCTTGTAGATTTTCGCTTCCTGTGTCTCCATGGCGTTCATCTCGGTGAGCAGCGCCGCCCATTCCTCCCGGACGTCCTCCGGGAGGGTGTTCACCCAATTCAGCAGGATGTCGTCCTCTTTCCGGGTATCGGCGTTGGTTTTCTCAAAGGTCGGGATGTCCCCGGTGAAGGCTTCTCCCATGTCGTGGATCAGGCACATGCGAATCACCTTGTCCATGTCCGCCTCCGGGAACTCCTTCGTCAGAAGCATCGCCATCAGGGATATCCGCCAGCTGTGCTCCGCCACACTCTCCCGGCGGCCGGAGGAGGTATAGCAGTGCCGTGTGTTGCATTTCAGCTTCTCCGCCACGGACAGAATTTCCAGCAGTTCTTTGGGCTTCATTTTGATTCCTCCCAGTAAAATCAGGGCGCGCAGAAATGCGCACCCTGTTGATCATATCAGGAAAGTAAGAGCTTGTCGTCGGCTTCGTCGGAGCCGGAGGCTCTGCTGAACAGATTCAGCAGCTGCTCCACCGTCAGATTCTTCTTTTCCTCTCCGGAAACGTCCACCACAACATGCCCCTCGTACATCATGATCAGGCGGTTGCCATAGGAAATGGCGTCGCGCATATTGTGGGTGATCATCATGGTGGTCAGGTGGTTCTTCTCTACGATCCGCTGGGTCGCCTCCAGCACCTTGGCCGCAGTCTTGGGGTCAAGCGCTGCGGTGTGCTCGTCCAGAAGCAGCAGCTTCGGCTGCTGCAAAGTCGCCATCAGCAGCGTCAGCGCCTGACGCTGGCCGCCGGACAGCAGACCGACCTTGGTGGTCATCCGGTCTTCCAGTCCCAGATCAAGAATCCGCAGCTGCTCCTTATAGAACTCCCGGTCCGCCTTGGTGATACCGGGCCGGAGGGTTCTGGGCTTGCCCCGGCGTGCCGCCAGTGCAAGGTTTTCCTCGATCTGCATAGTCGCGGCAGTGCCCATCATGGGGTCCTGAAACACCCGGCCGATGTACTTTGCCCGCTTATACTCCGGCAGGGCGGTCACGTCCACGCCGTCAATGAGGATTTTCCCGGTGTCCACCTGAAACACTCCGGCGATGGCGTTGAGCATGGTGCTCTTGCCCGCGCCGTTGCCGCCGATGACGGTGACGAAATCGCCCTCGTTCATGGTCAGATTCAGACCGTTCAGCGCCACCTTCTGGTTCACCGTTCCGGCGTTGAAGGTCTTGCTGATATTTTTCAGCTCCAGCATCGTCATACCTCCTTCTTCTTGGGAAGCACGATGGTCTTCCAATAGGGAACCGCAAGGAACAGCGCCACCACCAGTGCCGTCAGCAGTTTCAGGTCATTGGTGTTCAGGCCAAGCTGCAGGACGATCTGGATGACTACGTAGTAGATCACCGCGCCGATGACGACGGACACCAGCTTCAGCGCGAAATTGCGGAACACGCGTCCCAGCAGCACCTCGCCGATGATGACGGCGGCAAGGCCGATGACGATGGCGCCCCGTCCCATGTTCACATCCACCGCGCCCTGATACTGGGCAAGCAGGCCGCCCGCCATGGCGACCAGACCGTTTGCCAGCATCAGGCCGAAAGTAATGCCCGACTTGGTATCAATGCCCTGTGCGCGGGCCATGTTCTGGTTCGCGCCGGTCGCCCGCAGGGAGCTTCCGTACTCGGTGCCGAAGAACCAGTACAATAGGCCGATCAGCACCGCCAGAAACAGGATCACCAGCGGAATGGGGTTATTCAGCGCCAGATCCCGGACGTAGCGCTGGGAGACCAGCAGGTCGTACTTATCCACGCCGATGGGCTGGTTGGCCTTGCCTGTCATGATCCGAAGATTGACGGAGTACAGCGCCAGCTGGGTGAGGATACCGGCCAGAATGGCAGGAATCCCGCACCGGGTGTGGAGCAGACCGGTACACAGTCCCGCCAGCACACCCGCCAGAAACGCGCACAGCAGCGCGGCCCATGGATTCCACCCGGCACGCATCAGCATGACGCACACCGCGCCGCCGGTGGCAAGGCTTCCGTCCACCGTCAGGTCGGCCACGTCCAGAATACGGTAGGTGATGTACACGCCGATTGCCATGATTCCCCAGAGCATTCCCTGAGTGATCGCGCCCGGCATGGCATTCAAAAGGGATAGGAAGAAACTCATATCTTGATACCTCTACAATAATAAAGAAATTGCCCGGTCCGGGCGCAGAATGACGCCAAGGCAGGACAGGGTAAAAGCCCTGCCCTGCCGCTTGATTTTACGGGAAAATTACCCCATCGGCTCGTAGCCGTCGGGAATGGTGACGCCCAGCGCCTCGCAGTTGGCGGCGTTGTACATCTTGGTCACCTGAGGGGCGTACTCCACGGGCATCTGGGAGATGTCCGCCTCACCGGTGAGGATCTTGGCCGCCATCTTGCCGGTGGTGACGCCCAGATCGTAATAGCTGATGGACAGGGTCGCGATGCCGCAGCCCTCGCAGATGCCGGCCTCACCGGCGATCACGGGAACCTTGGCCGGCAGCACCACGTTGGCAATGGCCTCGGTGTTGGAGGCAGCGGTGTTGTCAGTGGGGATGTAGAGCACGTCGCTGGCATCGCAGGCCGCCTGAGCGACGGACGCAACGTCGTTGGTGTCGGTGAAGGCAAAAGCAGTGGCAGTCAGACCCAGCTCGGTCAGATACTTGGTCATTTCATCCACCTGATACTGGGAATTAGCCTCGGCGGAGCAGTACAGCAGGCCGATGTTTTTGGCGTCCGGGAACAGCTCCTGAATCATGGCAGCCTGCTGGTCAAGGGGAGCCAAGTCGGAGGTGCCGGAGATGTTGCCGCCCACAGTGCCCGTCCAGCCCTCGATCTCCAGAGCGAAAGCGTAGTCGGTGACGGAGGTGCCCAGAATGGGGATCTCACTGGTCGCCGATGCGGCAGCCTGAAGGGCGGGGGTGGCGTTGGCCATGATCAGATCGACCTTGCTGGAAACAAAGCCGTTGATGATGGTGGTGCAGTTCACGGAGTCGCCGGAGGCGTTCTGGACCTCAAATTTCACCTTGTCTCCCAGCGCTTCGGTCAGAGCGTCCTGAAAGCCCTTGGTCGCGGCGTCGAGGGCGTCGTGCTGAACCAGCTGGCAGATACCCACAACGTATGTATCCTTTTTCGCGGCAGCGCCGCAGGCGGTCATGGACAGCAGCATCACAGCCGCCAGCACAATAGCAAGAATTTTTTTCATGTTCAATCCTCTCCTTTTGTTTCTATCCGGTGTACCTTTGTGCGTGCGCCGAATACTTATTGACATACTATACCACCATAATGCACAAAATGTCAACAGGAAATTGCGCAAAATGTAAAAAATTATGGGTCTTTTTCCCGAAAATAAAAGATGCGGCGCATCCAAATGGGTGCGCCCCGGAAAATGTAATACTGTTTTCTGATTAAAATCAAGATTTTAATCAGAAAGGCACTGTCTGACGGCGCTGCCCGTTTTGTGATTTATAAGGAAAGAAATAACAAAACACGTCTCATATGAACTCCATACCCTTCAGGCAATTAAAATCTTTTTTTAAGATTTTAATTGGAGTTCAGTATAACTTAGTGACATTGGGCATATGCCCCGCTCCTCTTCCTATCCGCTTCATCCGGGTATACCGGGAATTTGTCAATTTTCAAAGAACAGCAGAGTCCGCCTGTATTTTGCAAAATGCAGGCGGACTTTGCTGGGGTTGTGCTGCATGCCCGAATCCGTCTGCTGTCAGGAATCGGGGGCACATGATTCTTTACCGCGTAGACCCTCTTACGATCACATTGGATGTTGTGATATAGGTTTGTATCTGCATATTTGGATGGCGCATGATGTCTGTCAGGAATTTTGCCGCCTGCGTGCCCATGTCCCGGACGTTGATGTCAACGACCGTCAGCGGCGGTTCTATGATCTGGGAAAACGGGAAATTATCAAAGGCCATAATGCCGATATCCTTCGGAATACGCAGTCCCTTTTTTGCGGCCGCATCCACGCACCCCAGAGCGATGTAATTGTTGGCGCAGATGATGGCGTCCGGCAGTTTTTTCTGACTCAAAAGACTTTCTGCCATACGGAAGCCGTCCGCCCGGGTGGATTCCCCGAGCCAGATATACTGGTCTTCCAGTTTCTCTCCCGCGTTGGAAAGCCCCTGCTTCACGCCCTGCAGGCGGAGGGCGGAACCCAAATCATAGGATTTTCCGCCGATAAAAGCAAGCCGCTTATACCCCCGCGACAGAAGGAAGCTCGCGGCAACCGTCCCGGAGTAAGTATTGCTGTTGTCGATCCAACAGACCTGGCTGTCAAAGTCCGGCGCACCCAGAACAATGTGGGGAAATTGCAGCCGGGTCAGCACGGCGGCCAAGGGATGGGACATGACACCCACGTGAACGGCAATGGCGTCCGCACTGCGGCGGGAGATGATCTCCTCGGCAATGCCGCAGGCGGAGGTCGCGTCCGCGCCCCGCAGGATCAGCCGGTACCCCCGTTTGCAGAGCGCTTCCTCCAGACCGGAAATGATCTCAAACATATGGGGATTCTGAAAAGCGGCGTTGGGGGCAAGGTTTGCCAGCAGCACGACCGTGTGATTGGAGCCGCTGGCAAAGCTCTGAGCATTGGCGTTGGGATAATAATTCATCTCCCGCATAATGCCGCGAACCCGTTCGGCCGTCTTTTCGGAAATGCTGTAATGTCCGTTCAGAACTTTGGAGACAGTGGAAATCGAGACCCCCGCCGCCTCGGCTACATCCTTAATGGTAACACCCATCGTTTCTTCACCACCTTATTCTCCAGTATAGCATAATTTTCCCCGACCCGAAAGGGTCGGGGAAAAAATTACCGGAAAGTTACGACAAATCCGCCGGGGGACAGAACGCCGTTCTGGAAGCCCTCTGCCCAATACAGCGTTCCTTCAGAGGAAGGAATTGCGGCATCGGTTTTTCCCGCGTTGATGCAGACCATTACGGACTCCGTTCCGGTATACCTGCGGAAGCGGATCACGCGGCTGCCCCCCTCGGCGGACAACATCTGAAATGAGCCTTCCCGCAATGGGGATAAGGCGTGCCGCATGGCGATGGCCTTTCGGAAAAAGCCCAGCAGCGCCAGATCGCCGCCCTTCCACGGCATGGGGGCGCGGTATTCTTCCTCCTGCATACCCTGAACGCCAAGCTCGTCTCCGTAGAAAATGGTGGGCATTCCCACGAAGCACATCATAAACAGGATGGCAAGGCGATAGCTTGCGGTATCCCCGCCGCACAGCGACAGGAAACGGCTGACGTCGTGGCTGTCCAGCAGATTCAGCTGCGCCGGGAGCATTTGCAGCCGGTAGCGCATGAGCATATCCGTAATACGCCCGGAGAATTCCGCTGCGTCGATGCGCTTTTCGGCGAAAAATGCGCAGCAGTGCTTCCGGAAATCGTAGTTCATGGTGGAGTCGAACATGTCCCCCTGAAGCCAGTGACCGGCACTCTCCCACACCTCACCGATCAGCAACGCCTCCGGATTCTCGCCCTTGACCGCACTGCGGAACGCCCGCCAGAAGCCATCGTTGACCTCGCTGGCCACATCCAGCCGCCAGCCGTCAATGCCGTATTCCCGCACCCAGTAAGCGCCTACGTCGCAGAAATATTTCTGCACCTCCGGATTTGCGGTATTCAGCTTTGGCATCATGCGCTCATAGGCGAAGCAGGCGTAGTCCGGAATTTCCTCCGGGGTTTCGGGGCGATGCACAGGGAAGGTCAGATCATAGAACCAGTCTTTGTAGCAGGATTTCTCCTGATTTTTGACCACATCCTCAAAGGCGAAGAAATGCCAGCCGCAGTGATTGAACACGCCGTCGATAATAACCCGGATGCCGGAAGCGTGGAGCGTATTGACCATAGTCCGGAATGCCTCATTCCCGCCGAAGCAGGGGTCAACGTGGTAATAGTCCAGCAGGTCGTACTTGTGATATTCCCCGGCGGCGAAGATCGGATTCAGATACACGCAGTTGACGCCCAGCGCTTTCAGATAATCCACATTCCGCGCAACCCCGTCCAGCGTCCCGCCGAGCTTTCCCCGCACGGTCTGCTGTCCAAAACGCTGTGAATGAGACTGCCCGGAAATTTCGCATCTGCCGGACGCAAAGCTGTCCGGAAAAATGTTATATACGACGGCGTCCTTCGCCCACGCCGGTACGCGGGCAATGTCACTGCGGTGGTTGAAGGGAAGCTTGAAGTATTCCGAACGATCCTGTGCGAGCCGGTCGGTAAAGAGATTACTGTAGTACAGCTTCGTCTCCGTGCCGTCGTCCAGCTGAAAGTAGTAATAGACCCGATTATAGGGGCTGTCTACAATCACCTGCCAGTAATCGTGACAGGCGTCCGACAGAACCTTTTCCATGGGGACAGAAGTAAACAGGATCGGATTGACCCGGCACGCGGTGTCGGCGTAGAAAAGCGTCACCCGCTGCAAGTCGCCTCTGGCGCAGCGCAGGCGGTAAACGATATGGCGCTCATCCAGCCCGCAGCAGTATTCCGACATGGGAATGTGCAAAACAGCGTCCAGTTTCATCCCTTGACACCTCCAGCCGTCAGCCCGGAGGTCATATATTTCTGACACAGGAAGAAGATCGCAAGTACAGGAAGGGATACGGTAATGGCCGCCGCCGCGAATACCGGCCATGAGCCGGTCATCTCCGTCGCCTGCAAAGCATTCAGTCCGGCGGCCAGCGTGTACTTGCTTTCCCCGGTCAGGAAGGTCGTCGCATAGATGTATTCATTCCACACATAGATCAGCACCTGCAGTGCGGTGGTGATGATGCTTGGCTTTGCCAGAGGCATGACGATTTTCAGGACGATCTGCCCGTCGGAAGCGCCGTCGATTCTGGCGGCTTCCTCAATTTCCGTGGGGATGGTGTCGAAGTAGCCCTTGGTGTTCCACAGGCTGAACACCGCCATGGTTCCCGTATAAACAAGGATCAGTCCCAGCCGGGTATTGACCAGCCCCATCGGCCGCAGCAGACGGTAAATCGCGAACATGGACAGGATCGCCGGGAAAGAATTCAGCAGGACCAGACACCGAAGTATGGCTTTTCTGCCCGGAAAGCGGCGGCGGGAGAAACAGTAGGCCGCCGGGACTGCCACCAGCAGGGACAGGAAAACGGTCACAACTGCCAGAAAAATGGTATTCCGGAACCAGAGGGTGATGTTCTCCCCAAAGAGGACTTCCCGGTAGTTTTTCAGGGTGAAATTTCTGGGAATAAACGAAAAATCGGAGCTGAGCAGACTGTTCGACCCGTTAAAGGAGACGCTCAGGGCATAGAGAATGGGGATCAGCGTCAGAAAGCACAGCGCAATGAAAAAGGCATTCAGCGCCGTCAGCCCAACGCCCTCCCGCCATCTGCGTTTCGTCATCAGGCATCCTCCTTCAGCTGGAATTTTGCGGAGAACAGGAGCAGAAGTGCAAAAATAATCATGGAAATGGCCGAAGAATAGCCGTAATTGTTGGTGATAAATGCGTTTTCGTAGGCGTAGGTCAGGATGGTGTGGAACCCGGAGCCGGTTTTCGCGCCGGCCTGCTGCGTCAGCAGGTAGACAACGTCGAACTGCTTGAAGGTCGTAAACACCGTGATAATCACAGCCGGTGCAATGATGGGGCGCATGGCGGGGATGGTGATGTACTTCGCCCGGGCAAAAGCGCCCGCGCCGTCCAGAATGGCGCTTTCGTAGTAGCTTTTGTCAATGCTCTGCAATGCCCCGTCCATAATCATGATCATGAATGGCAGCGCCAGCCACAGATTGACCACCGTGCAGCTCAGAAATGCCGATACATCGGAAGAAAGCCACTTGACCGCCGTCAGCCCCAGCTTGTCCATCCATTGATTCAGCAGGCCGAACTGGGTGTTGAACATTCCGGTTTTCCAGAGCAGAATCCCCACATATCCGGGCATGGCCCATGGAAACATCAGCACTGTTTTGTAGAGCTTGCGCAGCCGGAGCTTTTCGATATTCAGAAGGTTCGCCAGCAGAAAGGCGATGACCAGCTGCAAAATCATACTGACGGCTGTCCACAAAATCGTTGCCAGCAGCGCGGACAGGAAGCCGGAGTCGAACACGAACAGCGCCCGGATGTAGTTGTCCAGCCCCACCAAGGTAAAGTCGAACCAGTGGTAGACATTCATATTGGTCAGACTGATGTAGAAGGTATAGAGAATCGGAAATACCACCATCAGCCCGATCAGCAGCAGAGATGGCGCTGACCATGCGTAAGAGCGTATCCATTCCTTCCGTTTCTTTTTCTCCATGGTTTTCTCCCTTTATTTCATCCCCGCAATCAGGCTTTCCGCCTGTTCTTTGGCCGACTGGAAGCTGGAGGGAATATCCTTGCCGGACAGGTTCACATCGGTCAGGAGGCTGCTGACCACAGTCCACATAACGTCCATTTCGGGAATATTGGGCATGGGGACGGCGATTTCTGCGGTCTGCCGCATGGCCTGCACCAGAGCGTCCTCCGCGACGCGGGCGTCATCATAGCAGCTGCCGTTTGCCGGGGCGCACCCGCTGGCAAGCGCCAGAGACGTGCCGATCTCCGGTTTTGCCAATGCCGCCAGCAACTGCTTTACCGCCGCGGTTTTCCCTTCGGCGGCAGCTTTCAGGACGTGAACGCCCTGCACACCGGAATAAGGAGCCAGTGCAAGCCCGGTTTCGTCCACAGTCGGCATGGGGGCAATGCCCAGATCGATCCCGGCCTCTCTGGCGGAGGGGACCATCCACGGGCCGCCGATGGTCGCGTCCGCTTTTCCTTCCAGAAACAGCGTGTTGACGGTATTGTATTCTGTCTCCCCCGGCATCAGCTTTACGAATTTCAGGTGGTAAGCAAGCGCATCCTGCACGGCCTGCGCGTCGGGGAATGGGGTGCCGCTGCTGTCAATGATGGAGCCGCCGAAACCGTGGATCCACGCGGCGGAATAGTAGGCAGTGCTGTGCTGCTCCACGAAGCCGTAGCGTCCCCGGCCGGTATTGTTCTCCATATAGGCGTAAAGTTCTTCCGTCGTGGCGGGAACCTCGCCGTCCTGCATATAACGGCGGTTATACATGAACAGCAGCGTTTCAAAATACAGCGGCAGCTGGTACAGAGTATCCTTGTAGGCAGCCGCCTGAAGGGTCATGGGCAGGAAGTTATCCAGCGCCCCTTCCTCCAGCAGCGGCTCCACCGGAGCCAGAATCCCCATTTCGGCAAAAACGCCGATCTTGTCGTGGGCAAACAGAAAAAGATCCGGAGCGGCGGAGGGGTCATTGCCCACCAGCTTCAGAGAATCGGTCAAGCTGGTTTTCTTTTCAAATTGGACATCCAGATTCGGCACGGCTTGCGCCAGATAATCGGAAAGGGCGGTGATCACCGCGTCTTCCTTGTCATGCCAGATGACCAGCCTGTTTGTATCCGCGCTGTCCGTTTTGCCGCCGCAGGCGGTCAGGCTCAGCAGCATCGCAAAGCATAAAATCAGAATGAAAAACCGTTTCATAAAAGCCTCCTTGATAGACCGTCAGCGGGTACACGGCTGACGTGTACCCGCCGGGATACGATTGAGTGTTTTAGCTCTTTTTCTTCTTTGCCACGATTGCCGCGCCGCCGCCAAGAAGGACGACTGCGGCGACAACGCCGACAACCGTGCCGGTACTGCTGTTCCCCGCCGTTTCCTGAGGCGCTTCCGTAGAAGCGGGGACGGTCGTCTCTGCCGCAGGCTCGGTGGCCGCGGCATCCTGTGCAGGCTCTTCGTAGAAGACCTGCGCATTTTCAGCGTCGGTCACCACGATCCAGACCTCCTTGCCGGTCTCAACGGACAGATCCGTCGTCTGGACAGCGCCCTCGTTGGCGTTGATAATTACGGAGTTAATCCAGCCGGGAACCTGAATATTATACCAGTCGCCGTCCTTGCTCAGTGCTTCACCGGGCCAGGAGGCAAAGGCGTTGGTGCCATCCGGTGCTGACCATGCCCAGCAGCTGGGGTCAGCCCAGTCCTCAGGAACCTGCGCATGTACGGTCACATCGTCCACGGCCTTGTCGGGGTCTTCGTAGCTCAGCTCGTAGGTCAGATCTTCATAGACGGTGATCCACAGTTCCTTGCCCTCAATGCTGACATCCTCGGTCTGGACGGTGCCTTCGTTGCCGTTGATGATCAGGGAGTTGACCCAGACGGGAGCTTTGCAGGTGAACCAGCCGTTGTCTCCCTCCTGCATAGCCTTGCCCGGCCAGCTTTCAAAGGCATTGGTGCCGTCCGGCGCCGACCACGCCCACAGATTCACGGTTTTCCATGACAGGGGAACGTAGGCGTGAACGACAAACTTTTCCACATAGGCAGGGATCTCGCCCCGCAGCTGCGCCTCGTAAGCGACGGAGGCAGTCAGATCTTCCGCGACCGTGATCCACACTTCCTTACCGGCCTCTACCACGATGCCTTCGGTCTGGACAGCCGCATCGGTGCCCTGATTGGCGTTCACAATGACGTTCTGGACAAAACCGGGAACATAGGTGTAATACCACCCCTCAGCCAGAGCGTCCATTTCCTCGCCGGGCCATGCCGCGAAGGCATTGGTACCATCATCCGCCCAAGCCCAAAGATTGGGCGTGCCCCAGCCCTCCGGAACCTGAACGACTACGGGGATCATGGTTTCATCCGCACTCTCGTCCGCGAAAGCCGTCACAGCCAGCATTCCGAGAAGCATCATAACGGACAGCAAAACAGCAAATATCTTTTTCATGGTTTACCCTCCTGTTTTTTGTTGGTAATCCCAATATAGCACCTGTTCTTTCCACCGTCAACGTTGGATTGCGAAAGTAATTTCGCAACCTAATATTGTTAATTTGCTGCAAATTAATTCGTAAAATTTGTGTAATACACACGAAATCAATGCCGATTATTAGAAGACTGAACGAAGGATTGCCGCCATATTTCCTCGTGAAAAAGAAAGTACTTTCTCAAATTGTTTACAACAACCCGACGTATTCGCGCCCACGTTCTGCTGTTATCTGCGCTCGCACGGCAGCATCTATTCATTCCGGGGCAGCGAAGGAAGAATTCGGCTATCAGCGGGGGGACCTGATGGGTATGCCGGAACTGTGCATTACCATCGGCATGAAGCAGATTCTGGCATCCCGGAAAATTTACATTGCCCTGAACAGGCCCTGGCAGCATGGGCCGCTGAAGCATGTGCTTCTTGATCCGGAACAGCCTCAGTGGCCGGCGACTCTGCCCCGCCGGGTGAAAGATCTGCAATATTGTATGACCAGCGACATCGCTAAAGGAATCGTGACTGACTGATCCGGAGAGGGGCAGACACTGGCGGATTCTGATGACATGGCGGCAGGGAGCCGCGCATTCGGCGGGCGGATAAACCCGGCGGGGGATTTCCCGGCACGGTTTGTCCCGCCCGCCAATGCTTTGCGCTGTTCACACGGGGCACGATTGTTATTTTTCATAAATTTACATACAAAACATTGGGGAAAATCCCTATTGACACCGGTAAATTGAAGACCTATACTGAAGAAAAGATTGTAACCGGTTCCAATGGAGAG
>ERZ779888.2553-NODE-2553-length-14775-cov-5.882948_pt1 | contig 14775 bp, 10 predicted proteins | sample MGYA00511245_ERZ779888 | MGnify/ENA primary metagenome ERZ779888 (study PRJEB29588, sample SAMEA2155255) | human gut metagenome | biome: human gut; feature: human-associated habitat; material: faeces | place: Denmark | collected 2008/2010 ... | reverse complement strand
TATTCACAAGCGACATAACAATCCAGTCGGCGGTGTTCCTTGTTGTGTCACTTGTTTCGCTGATTGTGACACGACCGCTTGTAAAACGCTTTAAAAAGCGTAACAAGACAACGGGAACAAACGCAGAACGCCACATCGGTCAAGTCGGTTTTATGCTGACTGATTTAACCGATATTGACGAAACAGCACAGGCAAAGGTCGGTGCGGAAACTTGGACGGTAAAGTCTGACAAAGCACCGCTTTCAAAAGGAACGAAAATCAAGGTTCTTGCAATCGAGGGCGTAAAGCTCATTGTAGAACCCGTATCAGAATGAGAGGTAAATAATGTTAGGACTTATTATTTTAGGAATTATCCTTTTAATCCTGCTTATAGTAATCGTAAGCAATGTCAAGGTAGTACCGCAGGCACACGCATATGTAATTGAAAGACTCGGAACATATCATGTAACATGGTCAACAGGCTTGCATGTAAAAATTCCGTTCATCGACAAAATTTCAAAGAAAGTTTCACTAAAAGAGCAAGTGATCGACTTCCCTCCACAGCATGGAGTGAATAAAACGATACCTTCTTCTAAATCTTAAAAAGTAAGTGCATATCAGAAAATTAAATATAATAAATAACAATTACTAATTTAATATTTTTAACATCTGAGCCATTGTGCTCTTTTTTTATGCCTAAAATTCCTGTGAACTTACTCCAAAGACAAAAAAGAGAATACGAGCGTTTGACAGAAATCTATGGTAATTGCCCAAAATATGTTCTCACAGCAGATGAGTTCTCAGGAGCAACCTACGATGGTATAAAGACGGTGCACATAGCAGACTTACCATGGTCGGCTGTGGTTCAGTGGCAGAATCAATATGTGTAGCCACCTTAGTATTGTTGCCATAATTGACCGCAGTTACACATAGGGACTCTATAAAAGCCATTATTACGACGGTGATTGCAAACAGACTTATCTTAATTGAGCCGAACAGACCTATTTTTTCACTGCCGCTTGTAATTTTGAAACTTGAAATTTTGTGATTATTGCCGTCAAAATTACCCTTGTAGTCGTAAGATTTTACAATGATCGAAGAAATTTTTATACAGATATAATAATGAAACCAAAAATATCGGAATAAAAATAAACCTCCCGCAACGAGTTAAATCAGGTGCAGGAGGTCTTGCTGTGCAAATATTTATATGGTTTTAATGTCAATAGTTGAGTCAAACCGAAAAAGAATAAAATAAAAAATCATGTGATAGTATACTGCCTAAAGCAGATAATTGAATTTTAAGCAACAAGCTGATTTTGCTTTTTAGCACAATCAGTTTTCTCGAAACCGCAAGGCAATAATGGAAACAGATAATTTAAAGCTTAAGAGGAAGTTTTTCAATGACAAAAGCAGAGACAGTAATAATTAGAAAACGTGAAATCAAAGTTCCTAGTTATAGGAACGGCGGATACGAATCATAGATAATCAGCAAATACAACAGCAATGCAAATTTTATCGAGGAGAAATTTATGTCCAATGTAACTGTACGACAAAATCAATCTCAGAATCAATAGATGTTATATACATGTTTTTCGCATATCTTCCCGAGGTTCTTAAGATAATATATAAAACGAATATTATCAAGTGTTTGAAGCACTATTTTTCTCAGTTGATTTTAAAATATTCTGTCAGTTCAACAGGGGAGTCAACGGTGTCAAATCTTGAATTGGTTTTGTCGCCTTGTTTAATGCCAAAACCGTAGATTACTCCGAGAAAATCTACTCCTGCAATTTCTGCGCCTTTCTTGTCATATACAGAGTCGCCGACAAGCACGGCATCTTTGGCAAGACATTTTTGCTCAAACAACACTTTGGTAACGGTATATGATTTGGTGCATTTTTCTGTGCCGTCCCATCCGTGAATTATATCAAAATATTTTGCAAGTCCTGCGTCATTAAGCATAGTTTTTGCGTATTCTTCAAGTTTGAGCGTTGCAACTCCGAGTTTATAACCGTCTGATTTCAACTTGCTTAATGCTGTATCAATCCCATTATAAACACTGAATTTTGTAATGCCCTCATTTGCATATAAATTTCTGTATGTATCAATCGCTTTTGCAAGTGTTTCTTCATCAGGAATATCGTAAAGCGTTCTGAATCCGTCAGAGAGCGGGCCGCCAATCACAATACTGTCATTGTCAATCGGATTTTTCTTTAAATTAAGCAGTTTTGCCGTTTTGTGATAGCAATGCAAAATTCCCTCAGATGTGTCGAGCAATGTGCCGTCAAGGTCAAATATAATCAGCTTTTTTGCATTTTTCACAGCACAATACCTCTTGATTCGAGTTTTGCGTCAACAGCTTTTTTGTTGTCAATATAGCCGCCTAGTCGCTTTTCAGTTGCCTCAAGAACACCTTCAAGCATTTTGATTTTCTCACTTTCACTCCTTGAAATTGAATGTAAATCAACCGTTACGCCTGTATATTTAAGCTCTTTTGTCAAACTGAAATTTTCAGCATTTTCAAGAGCTTTTTTATTTTCTGAATACAAATAAATCACTTCCTGATGAGTTTTCTCCGTTCCTTTGATTTCAATGAAAATCGGTCTGATTTTTGAAAAAACTTTCTTGTCAGTTCCGTCAAAATAAATGTGCATCTGTTCTTCGTTAAGAAAAATTATCCAACCTCTGTTCTGCTTTGATGAAATTAAAGCTGAGATATCCTCAATTTTTCTGTTTTCACACAGCCTGTCCGAAACAATGGCATATCCGTCAAAATCCGATATTTCATTGCTGAATCTGAATTCAGTCTGTAAATCGTCATTTTTGGCAAGTTCTTCAAGCAGAAATTCATTTCCGTTTGTAACAATACTGTCGTTTTTGCCAAGATATTTTGCAAGTTTAACCGCCGCATAGTATCTGTGGATATGTCTGAAATCGTCCATAATGCGGTTGTCAAAGCAAATCATTCTGTCACAGAAATTGCCGAGATTCTTGACTGCTGTTGAATATGCCGCAATTGCGGTTTTAACCCGTCCGTCAAAAACATAGGGGAGAAGCTCCGACGGCATTGCAAAAGGCAGCACAGTACAACTGTTGCCGAAAATGTCCTTGTATCTGCCGGCAATATCATCGGGATGTGGCTTTATTGCAATGTGTGTGTTTTCAAGAAAATAATCTGTAAAAAGTTCATACAGCCTGTGCTGGTCGCAAAGCGGCATAATTCCCAAATTTGCCATATGCTGAGTGAGTATCAGACTTGTATTTCTGTTTGCCTTGATTGTTTCTTTAATTCCAAAGAACGAAAGAACCTTGTCAAGCGTGTGTTCATCAAGATTTTCAAGAATTTTTTTTACTGAAAAATCGGTCATTTTAGGGTGAGTGAAACCCTCTGCTTGTGCCTGAGCGTCAGCAAGTATTTCAACACAGCTGTCATTTTCTCCAAAATATCCGAGCGTGTTCATCAAGGCGGTCTGTGTTTTGTTGCGGCTCATATTCGACATCATAAACCTGTTGTCGGAAAGCACACCGCAGCCTTCTTCAAAGCAATGATATTTAATCTTGTTTTTGATAACATACCAGCCAAAAGGAAAGTGGTCGGGACAAAGATACAGTTCATCTGCCGAATTTTGGGTTATCGGAAGAACCCTTTTTATTTCTGCGCAGGCTGATTTTAAAATCGAATTTTTAGAGCGGTGTTTTTGCTCATTTTTCTTGATATTTGCGTTTACTTCCGATTCTTTAAGTAAAAGTACATCGTCAAATATGCCTGAATTTTTGTATCTGTCTAAAAATGCAACCGAATTTTTGTGAATGTCAGAGAGCAATAATACGGCGGTATCGTCTTTTTTGCGTGTAAGTCGATGAAGTACACAGCATTGTATGTGATAAGTGGTAAGTGCGTAGTATAAAATCATAGTTTATCTCACTTTACAAATTCGTTTTCAATCAGTTTACCAAGACTGCCGGTTTCAAACGATGCAGAACCTACGGCTCTGTTTACGGGATAGTCGGCAAAAAGATTGCTGAAATATTCGGGACAGGAAATAACCTGTCTGCAAACGGCATATGCGTCACTTCCGCAAATGTTCATCATACACGGATATTTGGCAAAATGTTTTGTGTAGTCATTTACAAAATCGTGAATACCGTCCTGAATTTCATTTATCATACTGTATCCCTCAACCTCGGGATAATCAAATTCATACTTTATTCTTCCGTCATCGTCAAAATCAAAGCCTATGAATGACGGTGCGGGAGCGCTGAGCATAATTTCGGTAAAAGCTCCGTACATACGCTTTACATCGTGATCACGGCGGATTTCACGGTTGATTCTCTGCGAAAACATATATGATGTGATTATGTCGTTTGTCATCTGCGGTTCGATTATATCCATATCGTGAAGATAGGTTGAGCCTGCAACAAGTCCTCTGACCTTGCAGTCAAGCTTCCATTCATCCTCAATAAGGTACCTCAGAGCGGAAAATCCGCTTGCCGCCCAGCCTATATCAACTATAACGGCACTTTTGCTGTTTCCGACAGCCGCTTTATAGTAGGATTTTGCGGCGTTGTTACTGCGCCTGTAATGCTCTGTAACAATATCCCAGTGTATGGTAAACACCTTGACAATGTCCTCATAGTTTTCTTTTGTAAGCAAGGTGTCTGCAGTAAGCTCCGCCTCGTCAAGAAACGGCTGCATTTCTTCAAGGTCCATAGCCTTCAAAATCTTTGCAATTGTCATCTTGCGAGGAATTTTGTACTTTATATATCGCAGTAAAAGTTCATTTTTGAATCTGTTTACGGTAAGCTTTGTTGCGGCAGAGCGTGACCAGTATACATATTCCGTGTTGCTGTCGGGATAAAGTCGGTCATACACGGACTTTAAAATGTATCCGTCACGGGAGAGAAAAAGGATTTTATCAATCCCATGATTTTTGCAGTAATCATTTATGAATTTGCAATATCCGAGTACAAGAAAGCCTGCATAAGTGTAACCGAATTCGTAATACTGCGAATACTGCTTATCACCGTTTTGCAGTTTTGCGTTGACAATTCCACGGTATGCCGAGCCGATAAGTGATGTCATATCGAACGCTCTGTGCGCATTTCCTCTCGGATTTACACCCTTATACCATACGGGTTCAATATCGCATTTTCGTGCCGAACGATTGTCCGAAACAATGTTATCGCCGATATGAATATACTTTTTCTCAACTCCGTATTGCTCCTTTATGTATTCATAAAGCAAAAGCGAACGCTTGCTTGCATTGTATTCGTTTGAAACAATGATATTGTCAAAGCCTTCATATCCGCATTTTTTAAGCATTTTTTCAATAACATCTTTTGAAAGATACATATCCGAAACGGCGATAATTGTCTTTCCGAGATTTTTTGCTTGCAAGAAAATTTCTTTCATATATGGGTTTGCAAAGCACAAATCAAGCTCGGTTTCTATCTCATACTGCATTGCTTTGTCGATATCAAGCAATACAAATCGTGACAGCTTTTCGTAAATATCACGCAAAGTTACTTCATAAGTTCCGTTCTTTTCAAAGGCTTCCTGTCTGGCAAGTTTTTCGGCAAGTTCACGGTAACGCTTAAATCCTGGGCATTTATTCTTTTCTCCTAAAAGGAAGAATAATGACTTCGGGTCATCAAACGGTCGCAAAATGAGAGTGTCAAAAATATCAAAGGATATAATATCGTTTACAAGAAACTTTTTTGCCATAAGTGTGGGGGATGGCCTTTTGGAAAAGCTTGACTCCGGAGCGCTCACGCAAGGTTTTATTGTGTATTTTTTTCTTTCATACACTCTCGGCTTTGCTCCCGAAACACCTCCGAGTCTGCTCGATAAATGCAGAGATGTGAGATAAAGCATTCTTCTGAAACGGCTTTTGTCGGTATCGCCGTACTTATAAAAGCCTTCAAGCACAAAACGATTTTTCATTACGGCTTTAAGTTTAAATTTTTTAGCTTTTCGTTTCAGTTTTCGCTTTGTATTCTGAATCGTACTCATCACGATTTTTTATCGCTCCTTGTTTTTTCGTTATCATAAATTGATGTTGTAACGAACTTAATTTTCATCTTTTCTTTAAGCTTTTTAAGCTCTTTTGATATTGCAAGGTTCTTTTCTTTAAGTAAAATCGGATCATATGCACCGCACATATTTTTGCTTATGTAATTTGAGAGCGGATTTTTGGTGAATCCGTCATATCCTGCAAGTGCAACCGACTTTACCGACGCTTTTTTCAAAAGTTTAAGTACCATAAGACCTGAACTGTCCGAAGCGTCATCTGTTGCATTTATAAGTTCCGAATAGTTTATGCAGACTGCTTTTTTCGGAAGATTTTTTATGTTAGATGTGAACACGGTCTTTTTTAGATTAAGTTTGTCCTCAAGTTCTGAATATCTGATTGCATTGCCAACAAACACAATGTTCGGCTTTATGTAGTCCGGAATAAAATTAACCGAGATTACAAACGGCTTTTTCTTTGAAATATACTTTAAAATTGAACCCTTTTCGCTTTTTACCGTAGAGCCGGGAGAGATTACAAGCACATTTTTGCCGTCAAGTTTTTTGCGAAGCCTGTCAAGAATTTCAATATCATCAACCGCATTGCTCTGGTAGTCCTGATAAATCTTTTCTATGAGTGCCTTATTGAAAAATCGCTTTTCATTTTGCGGAATCTGTTTTAGAATACTTCCGATTGCAGGCATTGAAAGAGAGTGCTTTGCCATAAGATATGACGAATAATTTGGGTGACAGTTGTTTGAAGCAGAAAGAAAATATGCCGAATTATATCCCCAAGGATTGCTGAGTGAAATCGGAATAAGATAGCGGTCAACAATTTCAAGAACAGGCAGAACATCATAATTTTTTGAAAATGTTCGGTTGAGGTAATCCATAAACAGTTCACTGCAAAGGTTGCCCGCACCTCGTCCCATTCCGTTTGCACTGCAGTCAATGATTATATTTCGCTTTGTATTGTACTGTGAAAGCGCCTGTGCATTTGAAAATGCAAGCTGAAAATTATTGTGCGAGTGATAACCAAGGCTGATTGTCGGATTCAGATTGTTGTCAACGAGGAACACCTGACGGATAAGGTCTTTTTTATACATCACACCGAGAGTATCTACAATATAAAACGCATACGGTTCAAGTTTATTTATTCTTTCAAGCAAATCAAGAAACTGTTTATCGGTATAATTTGTAGTTCCTACAGGCTGCATAAACAGCTTGTAGCCTTTACTTTTTATAATTTCAGCCCATTCAAAGGCGAGATCAATTTCATTTGGATGAAATGTAAGTCTGATTCCGTCAAGTACAGTTGAATCTGCCTCTGAAAGTAGCACGGGATTGATTTCACGCTCACCGATTGCAATCATCGCAACATACATCGTGTTCATACTGCTGTCTGAACTTACAAGGTCATTGAGCTGTTCAACACTGTTGTAGAGCGAATAGTCGGGATCATAAGGCTTGTTTGTCAGAAAACCGCATTCTACTATATCTGTGTTTGATTTTGAAAAGTTAAAAAGCATTGTTTCAATTGCTTTTCTGCCAAAATGCCAGTTGTTTACATACCCTCCGTCACGAAGAGTACAGTCAAGAATTTTTATATTACTCATTGTTACCGTTATTATCGCTTTCTGTATTATTCTTAATGTAATGATCAAAAATTACCTGTGCAAGGTCAAAATCAATCGGATTGTTGATGTCGGTTGCTTCAATAAAATCAACAGTTACACCGTATGGATTACTGCCGATTCTTCTGCCGTCTTTAATAAGCTTTTTAGTGTAAACATAAAGGCCAGTTGTTTCCGCAAACACATTTTGAATATCCTGTGTCCTCGGAATCTTGTTTGTGTTGTAACAAGCGGCGCCGTCCATCCACAAAAATTCCTGAATCGGCTTTACGGTAAAGGCAGAATCATATTCTTCATTTTTTACCTTATCAATTGCAGTTTCAATTGTTTTTGCTTTGATAAAGGGCGCTGTTGCATGGGCGAGCACATAAATATCTGCGTCAACATCTTCCGCAAATGCTTTAAGCACATCAATAATCAAAGTGCTTGATGTGTCAAGGCTTTCGCTTCTTTTAAGAAATTTAATGCCGTTAGGAAGATACTTTTTAACTTCCTCTTTACTGCAATAAACATATGTCTCGTCAATACCTTCAACTTTTGTAAGTGTGTCAAGAATGTAGGTGAGAAGAGGTTTTCCTCCTTTAAATGCCTTTGTGTTCTTACCGGGTAATCTTTCATTGTTTAATTTCATCGGCACGAATGCCACAACTTTTTTCTTGTTTTCCATTTTTATTTCTCCCATTCAATATCTCTTGCAAGTTTTGCTTTTAACCGTTCAATACTTTCGCTGTCAGCTTTTTTGCAGCGAACAGCAATGTCTGCCTGCGTATATCTAAGCTGTTTGCGAATAATGAGCGATTCAAGCTTGTTTTGAATTTCTTTATCATTTGTATATGCAAATATCATCAGCTGTTTTTCTCTCATAAGACTTGAGTCTTTCGGAGTGAAGTCAGCGGTGACAATATATAAACCGTCAGTCGGTATGTTAGGATTGAAATTTATTATGTTGCCAAGGTTTAGTAACAGCGAAAGTCTGTAATCATAAACATCAAGATTATCGACTTTCTCCATATCGCCGTCAATCAAAGTATCACCGTTATCTAAAGCAATGCCGTAGCGATTCAGAAAGTTCGTAATCTGAGTTTCATTTATATTGCGTATTGAACTTACATTGCGAATACCAAGTTCTTTTAATAACAAAGTTGCGATAAACATATCGTCAATTCTTTCACGGTTTGTTTCAATGTCGGTTGTGAAGTAGTAGGAATGAACTGCAAACTTGTCAACGCCCCTGATTGATGTTGAACTAGCTGTTAAAGCCATACCAACCTCACGGTCGATGACAAACGGTAAAAGTTCCGACGGCTCAGACTTTTCAAGCAGAATACAGTCAGAAAAAATTCTTCTGTAATTTTGCCACCTGTCCTTTGGGTGAGGTTTTACAACAAGCACATACTCATCATTGCACATATAATCGACAAGCGTTGTCATCATTAATTCCTGTAGGTCAAGGTCTTTGATTTTGAGTGTGTTCAAATCCTGAGTAAGATAAAGGCAAATCTTTTTGTCGCTTCTGATTTTGTGAGGTATATCGCCAAAGAAGTTTAGAATATCCTGTACTCTGTCGGGAATTTTGTATTTTAAAATATCGTAAATACAGAAATCTTCCGCCTTTTCATCATAAAATCCTTTCTGCTGATGACGAAGGTCGCACAGCTTTGACTTGACGCAACTGTTTCGTCCCATACAACCAAGATATTCATTGATTATATGATTGGTCATATTGTTGCTTTTGGTAATTGAAAGATATCTTGACTGTTCCGAAAGCATTCCGCTTGCATCTTCAAAATAATGATAGGGAATACTTTTGCTTGTAAGATAAATACCGAGTGAATGTTGGTCTGATGCAACATAGATTTCCTCAAATTTTGTTATGTCCTCATCAAGCCAATTTTCAAATGTTTTAGAAATATTTTCAATTACGGATTTAATTTCTTTTTCACTGCTTGTATTATCTAGTGCATTGCCTTTTTTTAGCTTGAATTTTTGTTCGGGAACATATCTTGCTGTTGTAAAAAATCCCGAATCAATCACCTGCTTTAAAAATGATTTTCTGCTTTTATCAGGCTTTATGTATTCAAGCATCAAAAGCTCTGCGTCATCATTTAGATGATATGCCAGTTTGTGTACTATACAGCACAGAAGATGATACATTGTAGATGCGTGGTATAAAATCAATATAATCACTCCTGAGTAATATTTTTTATGCGTTCAATACCGCTTAAATAAAGCGAAAGAGCGTCGTCACCGCTGATTTTGCATTTGCTGTTTGTAACTTTTGAGTAGTCCCTATAATCGTTTGCAAAGTCACATACAGCGGAGTATATCTCTTTGAGAATAGCGGTATCAATTTTCTTAGAATAAACCCAATGCTTTTCAGTTTTGTCAATTTTCCAAAGTAACGGCTTGTTGCCTTGAATGATTTCAGAAAGAGGTAAAATATCGTTGCTATCGGCACAAAGGTAGTTGCTCATGGTAATTCCGTTGTAAACGATGTTTTCATCTATTTGCGAAAGCACTTTTGCAAATTCCGCACTTGCACATTTTTCAGGTAAATGGTCGGCAGTGACAACAATATTACTATCTGTGATAATCTCTTTAACCGCACTTTTAACACCCTCACTGTCTTTATCAATCCAAGCAGTCGCCATAATTTTGGCAAGTTCATTCGTATTGATATCTCCGTTAATTTCAGAAATCGGATATCTCATAAGTTTGTCAAGAACACCAAGTTTTGCATATCTGAAAATCGGCATTTCGGGAATGATTTTTCGCCATTCGGCAACGGTTCTGTATTTATCTGTTGCAAGAGCTGACCACGGAAAGAACATCAGTTTATCAGTATTTTCACTTAATATTCTGACTGTCTGAGCAAATATTGAATTTTCGTTACAGAAGAAAATCATTTTTTCTGTATTGCGTAATCTTTCAATACACTCCGATGCAAATCCTACAATCGCAGGAGCAATGCACATATAGCCGAGTTCATACTCATTGCTCATTCTCTTTATTCCGCTGAAAAGATTCATACCGCAGATTGTATTGTACAGCTTTTTGAATTTTTCATCTTTAATTGGATTATCAATGTGTTCCATAAGAACGGTAGGACAGCGGTAATACATTTGACTGCAACCCATTTTTGCATATTTCTTAATGAAATCATAATTATTGCTCATAACGCAGGTGTTACTTTTGTCATCTGTTTCAATAACATTATTATTTCCGTTTGTCACAATAAGTTCGTCATAACCTATTTGGTGGCTGTTAAGCAGATGCTTTATAAATTCTTTCGGGTATATCGACCTTATCACAATTGAAACCTTCATATCATTACAGCGTGCAATGTCAATCATACGCACAATGTATCGGTTCTCAAAAAACGAATTTTCAACCAATGAAAGCTCTAATTTATAGTCAATCAGTGTTTTAAGCTCCGCATTTATTTTTTTATAAATCCTAGAAATTGTAAGACCTTGCTTTCCGTATTTTTTTCTCAGCGGAGCAAAACCTTTTACGCCCGTGACATTTTCAATTTCTGCAAAAATTTTGTCATCATCTTTAATTTGATTCAAAGCTGAGCCGAATACATCGGTGACAAGTTGTGAATTATCGAGCATACCAGATGCAAGTTCACAAATTGACGGTCTTACGAATATTTGCGAGAGATAATCCTTGCCGACAGTCTTTGTGAAAATCCGTTTGTTGCAGAACGGAAGTCTGCACAAAATATTGATTTTTATAAGTTCAAGTCCGAATTTGACAGGATTGTTTGTCGCCGCCTCACGATTTTGATTTTGCAGACACATACAATAAAAATTCACATCATCATTACCTGTAGTGAGTTCATTATAAATTTTTCTGACAAAATCAAGCGATAGCTTTTCTATCATTTTATTTCTACCCCGATATTTGATTGAAACTGAAAATACCGATTTAATCAGCACTTTTTCAAATTTCGTTCAAATTATATTCCTTGATTTTATCTTGGTCAATAATAATAACTAACTATTTACAGTAAAAATACAATGGCTTTACATTCTGCAATAATTTGTAAAACAACCTATATTTACTTTACAAAATCGTGGGTGAATACTGCTAAAAACGAACTGTAATATTTGTCATGTTTTCCAAAAATAATGACAAGACAATATCCTATGTTGCATTTGCATTTGTATATGGTTATAATGAAAATGAAATGACAGTTACCAACGCTGAACTGAATATTTTAGCAACGGGGTATGTGACTAAACAATCAGAAGATTCAAAAGATGATTCTTCGGTCAGTGCAGGTAACGATTCAGATGATACAGAGGTTGACAATTATGTTGATTATGAAGTATTGTCCGAATCTGTTGACAAAACAAAACCGTTTATGCAGACTGGTTCTGAATATGACAGCACAGGCAATTATGTAACTTCCGAAACAAATGAGCAGGGAAGTACGACAAAGTATGCTTATGATGTCAACGGCAATGTAACTTCGGTTACTGACGCTGATGAAAATGTGACAAGCTACGCATATGATTCATCAGGCAACCTTACATCTGTTAAAAACGGTGATTCTGAAAACTCATATACATACAGCGGTTTAGGCTCTGTATCAAAAATCACACACAATGGTTTTGACTACTCCTTTAACTACGATGTTTTCTACAATCTTGTGTCAACTAAAATAGGCAATGTAACTGTTGCAAGTCATACATATGACAGTAACGGTAATCTTACAAAGACTGCTTATGCAAACGGTGATTATCTTGAATATGCTTACGATAACTATGGCAATATTTCTGTAATCACAGGTGAAACAGGTAAAATTGCCGAGATGATTTACAACAAGCAAGGTCTTGTTACAAAGGCAGTTGACTATTCAAGCGGCGAAACCTCATATTACTACTACACATTTGACGGTTCGCTTGAAAGCGAATACCGCACATCATCTGACGGCAGTCTTACTCACTACATCATTACCGATTCTAACGGCAATACAGTTGAAAAGACATCTGTAAACGGTCAGACTAAAACTATCACTACGGGTACTGATAAAGACGGAAAGTCATTTGTAAGCAATGACGGTGTAACTAACGAAACATCAACCGATGATTTTGGCAGAACTACACAGGTCAGAACTGTACGCAGTGACGGCAAGCTCGTATTTGATACAGACTATGAGTATGCAAACGGCAAGGCTGAAAATTCAACAACTAACCTTGTCAGCAAGTACAGTCAGTCATACGGCAGTGACAGCGTTTTGTCATATGATTATTCTTATGATGCAAACGGCAATATTACCGAGATTAAGCAAAACGGCAAACTCATAAACAAGTACACTTATGACAGTCTTAACGAGCTTAAAGAAGAATATGATTATGTAAATAAGTTCTACATTAACTATTCTTATGACGGAGCAGGAAACCTGCAAAATAAATATGAACAGGTTCTTGATCCAAACTACGGTTATCCTACAGGAACACAGTATGGTAATACATATGAGTACACCGATACAAGCTGGAAGGATAAGCTGACAAAGGTTAACGGCAGTAATATTTCCTACGATGCAAACGGCAATCCGCTTTCATACCGTGACGGAATGAGTTTTGAATGGGAGAACGGAAGAATTCTCAAGAAAATCAACACTTCCGACAAATCCGTCCAAATGAGCTATGACTCAAACGGTATGAGGACGCAGAAGTCTGTTGACGGGGTAAAGACCAACTATTACTACGACAGCAACAAAAATTTAATTGCCCTTGTAAAGGGTAATGACACTCTGTTGTTCTACTATGACAGTGACGGAAGTGCAACCTCATTCTCATATAACGGTACAATGTACTTTTATGTGAAGAACTTGCAGGGCGATGTAGTCAGAATAATCGACCTTTCGGGTACAGAAGTCGCAAGCTATGTTTATGACGCTTGGGGTAACATAAAAGATACCAAGGGCGATCTGACAGTTCGTGAACTGAACCCGATTCGCTACCGGGGCTATGTTTATGATACCGAAACTTCACTCTATTATCTCCAAAGTCGCTACTACGATCCATTCACAGGCAGATTTTTGAATGCTGATGTATATTGCAATACGAACACAGGTACTCCGCTAAGTACAAATATGTTCTCTTACTGTGAGAATAACACAATTAGCAATATAGATTTTAATGGATATGCACTTATAAATGTAATATGTTCTGCAATTGGAGGAATTGCAGGATGGTTTTTTGGTGATTGGATTGCTAAAAAATTAGGATATAAGAGCGGATGGAAATATTGGGCGATACGAGCGGGTGTTACAATTGGAGGTGCAGTAATAGGGTGGTTTGCAGGTACTTTAATTTCTAAAATTTTAGTTTCATTTTTAAAGAAAAATCCTGGGATAATGATGAAGTTAATAAATAAATTTTCTCCAGTTAAAGTATCCAAAATAATGAATTATTTAGGAATTAATCCTTTTTCTATTGCGAAAAATTCTTCTAAATTCATTGCTATAGCACGTCAGTTGAATGATAAAAGTGTGAAAATAAGTTTAAAATGGGCAAAATCATTATATAAAGTCGCACGTAAATTTGGTTATACTTTAAAGTTGGATCCAGCACATGGCGGATATTCTAGACATATACATATTTACTATAAAGGTAAAAAATTTGGTGGTATACACATCTCTCTATCTAATAGTGCATACAAGTATTTTAAAAAAATATTATAATAAAATAAAGGTGTGGTGCGTTATGTATTTATGGATAGCTCCGCTAAAAAAATCAAAATACAGGGGTGTTGATAGAATTATAAGTGCATCCGATTTTTATAATGTTAATCAAAAAAATTTAAAAGTGATGTTTGAAATGTATTTGCAATATATTGATTTCGATAGTAATTATGATTCTTCAGGTGATGTATCTAAATATGTAGATGATATTTTACCATTTTACATGAATCTTAAACAAAACAACGTCCAGTGTGAAATATTAGTTTGTGATAGTAACTATATTTCAAAATTTAATGGTTATAAATTAAAATTTCTTGGTATTGATATCGCTAACGATTTTTTTGAATCACTTATTGTTGATAATTTGAAATATAGTACTTTTATTGACAATAATTTAATTAATTATAACAAAAATTTTCTTTTTAGTAATAAAGATATTGCTAATATTTTTA
>ERZ779888.2550-NODE-2550-length-14794-cov-9.555940_pt1 | contig 14794 bp, 13 predicted proteins | sample MGYA00511245_ERZ779888 | MGnify/ENA primary metagenome ERZ779888 (study PRJEB29588, sample SAMEA2155255) | human gut metagenome | biome: human gut; feature: human-associated habitat; material: faeces | place: Denmark | collected 2008/2010 ... | reverse complement strand
CCGCCGCCACCACGCGGCAGCTGCCGATCTACTCCGTGGAGCGGACGCAGAAGGTCTGCGCCATCAGCTTTGACGCGGCGTGGGGCAACGAGGACACGCAGACGCTCATCGACATTTTGGAGCGATACAACGTGAAAACCACCTTCTTCGTGGTGGGAGACTGGGCCGAGAAATACCCGGAGTCGGTGAAGGCGCTCCACGACGCAGGCCACGAGGTCATGAGCCACTCCAACCATCACGACCACTACAACAGCCTGACGGCGCAGCAGATCATTGACGATGTGACCGCCAGTAACGAGCGCATCAGCGCCGTCACCGGCGTGACGCCCACGCTGATCCGCTGCCCCTACGGCGAGTACGACGACCACGTCATCGCCGCCATCCGCTCCATGGGCATGGAGCCTATACAGTGGGATGTGGAGCGACCGGAAACGACTTAAAGCCGTTGCGCCGCAAGGGTTTGCGGGTTTTGTTACTGTGCGCATCACCCAAAAATTTGACCTGTAATCAGGGAGTTTCGGACCAATTCAGGCACGGGAGAGGTCAAATTTGAGGGGTTGTGCGCAAAGTGCCAATGTCGCATGCTGACTGCCCCTCTGAGGAAAGCACTTACGAGGCAACTAAGCCGCCCGATTTGAAATCGGGCGGCTTTCCTGTTGCGGATACGCATAATTGTTGCTCGTTTAGGCCAAAATGTAAGCGCATCGTATTTTGGCCTAAAACCTGTTGATTTCCTTTTTCTCTTAGGCTATAATAAAGGTGCATCGTATTTTAGCCCAAAGGAGGCGGAACAATGTATATTGAAAGACAGCTGGAAAAGAAGTTTACAGCCGTAAGCGAGGAGTACGCCTGTGTGCTGCTGACCGGCCCGCGTCAGGTGGGGAAATCCACCATGCTGCGGCACCTGATGGAGGGGACGGCGCGAGCCGAGGTTTCGCTGGACGATTTGGAGGAGCGCAGACTTGCCAAAACAGATCCTGCCATGTTCTTGAAGCTGCACCCGGCGCCGGTTCTCATCGATGAGGTTCAGTATGCCCCGGAGCTGTTTTCGTGTATCAAGATCGCCGTGGATAACGGCGCCGCCCCCGGCTCCTATTGGCTGACCGGTTCCCAGTCCTATCGCCTGATGGAGCTTGCGCAGGAGTCGCTGGCCGGAAGAACCGCCATTCTTCATATGTCCGCACTGTCACAGTCGGAGCTTTGCGGAGCGGTGGATGTTTCGCCCTTTTCGTTGGAGCTTGACGAATTGCAGAAGCGCAAGGATTTGCTTTTCCCCGCCGTGCCGAATGAGATCTATCAACGGATTTGGGACGGTGCACTTCCTGGCCACAGGAGCGGCAAGTATAAAGACCGCGACGTCTTTTATAGCAGCTATATTCAGACCTATATTGACCGCGATGTGACCACCGATATTCCCGGCGTGGATAAGGTGATGTTTGCGGACTTCATTCGTGCTGCCGCCTGCAGAAGCGGCCAGATGCTGAACCTGCATGACATCGCCGGGGATGTGGGCGTCAGTGATGATACCGCTAAACGTTGGATGAAGGAGCTTGAAAAATCGGGGATCGTGTTCTTCCTGCATCCCTACTCCAACAATCTGCTGAAACGGACGATCAAAACGCCGAAGCTGTATTTCTTTGATACAGGCCTTGTCTGCTATCTGACTCGGTACTCAAGTCCCGAAATTCTGATGAATGGCGCGATAAACGGGGCTATCTTAGAAAACTATGTTGTGGCAGAAATCAGGAAGACCTACAGCAACAGTGCCAAGGACTGTCTGCTGCATTATTACCGGGACAAGAACAGCAACGAGATCGATCTGATTATGGAGAGCGACGGTCAGCTGCATCCCATCGAAATCAAAAAAAGTATCAACCCGCCCACACAAATCACGGGTGCTTTCAAGCTGCTGGACAAGGCCTCCGTGCCGAGAGGGACAGGCGCAATCGTCTGCCTTCGGGAGACATTAAGCGCAATCGACAGCAGCACATATATCGTCCCCGTGTGGATGATATGATTTCGTTGCAAAGACAATATTCGATATGCAACCGCTTGGTCTCCAAGAGAAATCAAGCGGTTTTTCTATTGAAGGAGCGATTTTATGATATGCAGATACCTGTCGTTGCAACAGTTAGCGAACGTGCAGAGAATCATCAAAACTATAAGACGCCTATCTGTGGCATCAAGTACCGCACCTCCTACTTGTAAGCGCTATGGCCATTGATGCCTTGAGTTTTGTGTTATGTAGATATTTGTTGAAGAAAAGTCTGGCGTTACTAGAGAAGTCTACACCGAGGGGGTTAAACCTCCGAAGAAAGTAATTGCAAAACATGGCGAAAGTGTTATAATATAATTGAATTTTGGTGCATAGTCATCTTTTGGGAGGAGGATTGCTGCTGGTGTTAGAAAAAAATTCATTAGCTACTTATCAATCCCGCAATGAAAACGTAATACGGCATCCTCCTGAAGCGTATGCTGAGGTGAGTATTAGAAGTATTCACAAAATCCGCAACGCAGCAGCCGGAACAAGCACCAAAGAAACAAGAGGGAAAGAAATAACACTTGCGATTTGGACCGCATGCTTGGGGGCAATTTTAGGCTACATTCCCGAAATGAATGCCATGTATAAGGCAAAAAGCCTCAATAACTCAGCATTCATCTATTTGGTGATATTAATAATCGGCATTGTATTCTTTTTTATTTGGCGAGAAAAATGTCAAAAAGAGTCAATGTCAACGATATACTTATCCAATCTAATTCAAGAGGAGTTTTCCGAAGAAAGGATTCCTATTAACCAGAATCAAGGAAATTTTGAAAACCTTAATGCTACGATATTGAATCGTAATGTTGGGAATTCCGAATATGCGTATGTTGCATTTAGTAGTAATCGAAAGGAGGATCAAGATGCCATATCATAAAGGCGCTTATAAAAAGATTTGCGATTGGCTCAGTGAGCGAAAATGGAAATATACCTGGGACGAAGATACACAAAACTTTTTGTGGGAGATCACTCTTGATAAGGGCGATAAAAGTGTCCAAAGCATTTTACATGTTGACAAAGATTACTATATCTCATATGCCTTCGCACCATTTAAAGTATGTTCAGAGTGTAGGTATGATACATTAAGGCTCCTCAACGAGATCAATTGCAGAATGATTTTTGGCTGTTTTGAGATGAATAATGAGGAAAGTGAAGTGAGATTTAGAATGCCGGTTGACTGTGCAACCGCTATGCCGACCCGTGGCACTATTGAGAAGAGTATTGTGTTGCCAGCACTCATGTTTTCGAAGTTTGGTGGTATCATTGCCGATGTAGCGATAGGGAAAATTAACAGTGACGAGGCTATTCAAGTTTTTAGAAATAACGCCTAATAAACTATTGCACTGTTTAATGTTAAAATGATAAATATAATAGTTCGGTAGTTCGCCCAACTCGACAGCTATTAGTACGCTCCTAATGTAATCATCTATTTTGCGGACATTTACCAAATCTACCTTTACCATCTTGTGAATACATTCACTTCAAGAAGGCTCCTCTGAAACCGATGCTGATTTCATCACTTTTGGGCCGCAAGATTTCGCTCTTTGGTTCTTCAAAGCCTATGACGGCATTTTCTCTTGCATTTCCGGAAGCACTTCTGTATACTGATATAAACTGATACTATTTAATATCAACAGGAGGTGCTATATGGATGCTGCGTTGTTTACCAAAATGCTGTCGGAAAAAAGTGTGCTGGACTTGAAGAAGCTGGGCTATAAATATCCGCAGGCAGATATGGGAGAGTTTGTGTCGCTGCTGAAAAACGGTTTCTATCATCCGCTGCCGCTGAAGGACTTTTCCGGGCAGGCCCTTGTCTATCTGAATAGTGTCGCGCAGGTGCATCTCTCTGCCGCCCGAATCCTGCTGACGCCGCAGAGCAGCACACAGCTTTACGGCGCGAAGGCCATGGAGGAGGAGATCATCTCCACCTTCACCATTGAGCAGGTGGATTTCTCCCGCGACAGTGTCCGCAAGATCCTGTCCGGCTTTGCTCCGGCAGATGAAAGTGAGAACCGTATTTATGGCATGAAGAAGGGGCTGGAATTCATCAGCGATCCCATCAACAGGATCACCGAAGCATCCATCCACCAGTTGTACGAGACCGCCATCGGCACCTATTTGCCGGAGGAAGACCGACTGCGCCCCGGCAGCTTCTACCGGCACGACAGTGTGTATGTGGTCGGCTCCAAGGTGGAGCATACCGGTCTTCCGTGGCAGCAGCTGCCGGAGCGTATGGGGGAGCTGGTGCGCTTCATCCACGAGGAGTCCGACAGCAACGATCTGCTGAAAGCGGCTCTGATCCACTTCTATATCGCCTATCTGCACCCCTATTTTGATGGCAACGGCAGAATGGCACGGCTGATGCACCTGTGGTATCTGGTACAGCAGGGGTATTCCTCCGCCCTGTTCGTGCCGCTGTCTGAGTACGTCAATAAGAGCCGCAAGGGGTACTACGATGCCTACACGCTGGTCGAGGAGAATGCCCACATCAGCGGCGTACTGGATGTAACTCCGTTTTTGGTGTATTTCATTGAGAATGTGTATCACAAGCTGAATGGAGCACTCCCCGCCCACCGGACGACTGAGGCGTTTCGGGCCGCGTTGTCGGAGGGACAGGTCACAGAGAAGGAAAACGCGCTGTGGAGCTTCGTCCTCTCCGCGTATGGGGACGCTGAGTTCTCCACCAAACAGTTGGAAAAAGACTTCGGCAATGCCGCCTACGCCACCATCCGCAGCTTTGTGCTGAAGTTTGAGCAGTTGGGTCTGCTGACCTCAACGCGGTATGGAAACCGTGTGAAGTATAGGGTGCAGGCGTGACGGCGGTCTTTTATGAGGTGTTTATGACTTGCAATCCACTAGGGTTTCCGATGTTGGCCGCGTGGGGGCTGGGCAAGCTGCAAGGCACAAGCGCAGCCATAAAAAACTTCATCCATAGTTAAAGCACAAGCCGGGGCGAACGCCTCGGCTTGCTTTTTCAAAATCGTTGTTTACTTTCTTGCTAATATCAGATATAATATTAGCAAGAAAGGAGTGGTCACGTGACAGCCTATGAACGGCTCGATCTGCTTTTCGAGCAAAACAACGGCATCCTCAAAACCGCGCAGGTTTTGGAAAACGGCATTACCAAGTCCACGTTCTATGCCTACGCTAAGCAGCGCGGCGTGGAACAGGCCGCGCACGGCGTTTATGTTTCGCCTGACGCATGGACGGATGCCATATACCTGCTGCACCTTCGCTGTGCGCAGGCCGTATTCTCCCATGAGAGCGCATTGTTTTTCCATGACCTGACCGATCGGGAGCCGAGCCCGTATTCCATCACGGTTAAGACCGGCTACAATCCCACCAGCTTGCAAGCAGACGGCATCAAGGTCTATACCATCAAGAAGGAATTGCATGACGTGGGAATCGTCACGATGAACACGCCGTTCGGCAATCCCATCCCCGTCTATGATATGGAGCGCACCATCTGTGACTTGATCCGCAGCCGCAGCGGGATCGAGATGCAGACCTTTCAGGATGCACTCAAGCAATACGCAAAACGAAAAGACAAGGACTTACGGAAGCTGATGCGCTATGCGCAGATGTTCCGTGTTGAAAAACTGCTTCGGCGGTATTTGGAGGCACTCCTATGATAAAGGCTGTGCCGCCGATCTGTCGTGGCATACGGTTATGGATTCCATCCGCAGCCTTTACAGGCTGGCGCAGGGATAAGCGTTGCTCTTGCATTGAATGCTCATATCGACATACGAAGGTCAAAAATGGGAAATTGTATCGTAAATTGATACATTAAGTTTCGTTGCAAATTTGTAACTGGAAGTGAGGGTGAAAAAATGATTATATCCGAATTGAGAGTATATAACTTTCGCCAATTCAAATCTGTGGATAGTACTCCCGGCTTAAAAATCACTTTTCACAAAGGTCTAAACGCTCTGATTGGCGAAAATGATTCGGGAAAAACCGCCGTGATTGATGCATTAAAACTAGTCTTGTTGACACAGAGCAATGAGTATATCAGGCCGTCAGATGAGGATTTTTATAAGTCTGTTGGTGAAGATGCGTGCTCAGAGTTCAAGATTGATTGTACGATTTCAGATTTTACGCAGAACGAAGCAAAGAACTTTATCGAATATCTTTCATTCAACCAGACGGAGAATGGCATTGAATATACGCTTGAACTTCATTATCGCGCATGGAAAGAAGGACATAAAATCTATCAGGAATTGCGTGTGGGCGATATAGACGATGGAATTTCGATTGATGGAAAAGCAAGAGAATTGCTGAAGGCTGTTTATTTGAAACCGCTTCGTGATGCCGAACGAGAAATGAGTTCCGGACGTGGTTCCAGAATCTCACAGATACTTCTCAATCACCCTGTTTTCAAAGGCAAAAAGGAACATACAGTTCTCGATATTTTTCGAGATGCGAATCAACGCATCGAGGATTATTTTACAGATGATACAGATGGGAAACGCATACTCCAGACGATCCGCAGTAATTTAGAGTCATTTAGTGATAAAGGCCAAGCCAGCAATGCAGAATTGAAAACCTCGGATATTCAGCTTAAAGCTATACTGGAGTCCCTGTCATTGAATGCTCCCGAGATCAACCCTGGGCTTGGGGAATTGAATCTGCTATTTATTGCAGCGGAGTTGTTGCTCCTTAAGGATGATACAGATGGTGGCCTGAAACTGGCTCTAATCGAAGAATTGGAAGCCCATTTGCATCCGCAAGCGCAGCTTCGACTAATCAGTTATCTCCAGAACGAGTATAACGAGAATGATGTCCAAATTATCATATCCACACACAGCCCCATTTTGGCATCAAAAATCAACCTCAAGAACTTGATTTTAATGAAGAATGGTACCGGATATGATTTGGCCGAGGGGCGAACCGGATTACAAAAGGGGGATTACCTGTTCCTCCAGCGTTTTCTCGACTCAACAAAGGCCAATCTGTTTTTTGCTAAGGGTATTATAATGGTTGAGGGTGATGCAGAGAATATACTGATCCCTGCCATTGCAGATATTCTCGGCTATCCATTGGAGAAATACGGAATATCTATTGTAAATGTTGGAAGCACGGCTTTTCTTCGATATAGCAGAATTATGGAGAGAAAAGACGGCAACGATATTGGAATACCAGTTTCTGTAGTAACAGATTGTGATATAAAGCCGGAGTATAACACCGATCCGGTAACGCGCAGTGAGGAATTCAACGCAAAAGAAACTCAATCTGTACAGAAGCAAGAAGAAAAAAATAGTAAGTATACAACAGGTTCTATCCGAGGATTTACTTCACCTCGATGGACGCTCGAATATTGCATCGCCCTGAGCAGCCTTTCGGATGACTTTCATAAGGCGGTTCATTACGGGAAGAAAATTCTGAATGCGCAAGAGCATATTTCACTGACTGATGCCAAGATTGATGAAGCAAATCGTGACGCCGAAGCAGAAGCGCAGGCGTGGAATGGGGTCTCCTTTGCTGAAAGGGCATACCATATTTATAAATTAATGCTTAATGGCGATGGAAAAAGCAGTCTGAAAGCGATTACTGCTCAGTGCTTGGCTTCGCTTTTGCGTTGGAAAATATCCATAGTTCCAGATGGACTGACACAAGAAAAGATGTTCGATCTCGAGTTGTATGGATTCAAAACCGACGAGGATAAGAAGGCAGCATTGAAATCTGAGATTGAGAATGATCCGTTTTTAAGTTATATTGTGAATGCCATCAAATATGCAGCAGGAGAAACGGTGTAGATAGGAGGATTCTATAATGGAATGGCGGATTTACGACCAAGATATTCAAGCCGTAGAAGAACTCCTTTTGCCGCATGGTGCACACTTCCCGGAAGACGCAAGAGAAGTTATACGTTGTTGGCATTCAACAGATGTAGCAGCCTGTCCCGGTAGCGGAAAAACAACTGTTCTTCTCGCAAAGCTAAAATTGTTGGCAGACCAAATGCCACTCGAAAACGGTGCAGGAATCTGTGTGCTCTCTCATACAAACGTTGCAGTCGATGAAATTAAAAAACGGCTTTTGGGTTCTGCCGATAAGCTACTTGGCTATCCAAATTATATCGGAACGATTCAATCATTTATCGATAGATTTGTGACCGTTCCATATCTTAGAGCGTCAACCGGTCGGAGCGTGCATACTGTCGATGACACAACATATGTACAGCATATGTTGCACAAAATGAAACATAGCGAAGAATACGGTGATCTTGACCGCACGACCAAAAACAGTCTTAGGAATGGTAATCAGTTTACAAATCGGTTTGATCATACAAAAGCATTATATATACGGCACGATGGCGCTCTTTGTGTCGGAAGACAAACACGGGCTGTTGCACGTGCGGATTCAGATGCAACAACACAATATCACAAGCTAATTTCTAACCTTCTAAAATATGAGGGCATAATACGGTATCGGGATGCCTATTCATATGCAAGAGACGCTATCAACGATTTGCCCAAAGAGTATACAGACCTATTTTCGACGCGATTCCAATATGTATTCATAGATGAATATCAGGATTGCGACATCCTTCAGCGCCAAGCCATAGATGCAATATTTGACCCACAAAAATGTGCGGTGTTCAAAATTGGAGATTCCGATCAGGCTATCTATAATTCAGCAGAAGATACAACCCCTGACTGGATACCCCAACCTGACTTTCTACCAATTATGACTTCTTGCAGGTTTAACCAAGAAATTGCCAATGTACTCTGCAAGCTAAAAAAAGGTGAGAAGAATATCGTAACGCTTGCTGGAGAGACAGGTGTTAAACCAGTCTTGCTTGTTTTTTCTCCCGAGAAGATTGACAGAGTCATCGGCGGGTTCATTTCAGCCTTAGAAAGACATGAACTCTATGACCGTGATGGCATATATAAGGCTATTGGATCAGTAAAAAGAGAGGATTTGTCCGGCTTGAAAATCGGAAGCTATTGGACTGAATTTGATGGTTCAGCAAATAAGGAAAGCGAGTATAGCTACTGGGTTTTAGTAGACGAGATTGTCCAGTATTTGCTTGAGGGAAAATTGTATAAGGCAGAGCAAATTGTCCGTAAGCTCTTGTGCCGAGTATTCCACTACATTCCGATAAAGAACCCTGTATCAGGAAAAGACTATACCATAGTAACAATGAAAAATGCTCTCGACGAAAAATATAGAGAGCAGTATCATCAATGGATATATGAAATGCCGAGGATACAAATGTTTGATAGGCATTCGGTAGATCATTTGGTACGGCAGAAGATAAACGAATTGCTAAGAATCAGAAATCCGAGCCTAACTGACATATTTACTGTCCTTCCAGCGTTTTTTCTCGAAGAATCCACTGGTGTTAATCATGCAGATATAGCCGAGAAAAATGTGCTGATTGATCCTATTAGAGGCCGCAGAATTATATTTGACACTATTCACGGCGTTAAAGGTGAAACGCATGATGCGACTCTATATCTTGAAACCGATAGACAGGGCGCATCCGATTTGAATCGGATTCTTCCGTACTTTGGTGTTGGCCGCTACGGGAGCTCAAGTCTATATGATTCCAGTCGTAAGCTTGCGTATGTTGGTATGAGTAGGCCTAAAAAGCTATTATGCGTAGCAATGCAGGCGGAAACTTATGAAAAGAGTAAGGGCGTATTCGATTCTGATTGGGAAGTTATTCTTTTAAATGAATAAGACAAAGAATACTCCCAAGGGCGAAAGAACATAGGTCTATCAGTAGCAAAAGTATTTTAAATCCGCATAGATACTATACTTGTTTGCCTCTTTTGCCTTTCTGTGCTTAGAGTCTCAAAAGGCCCACATCCCTAAGGAACATAGGAGTATACGGAATACACGAAGGTAAATGGCGTGTTTTTTGATCACAACGTGGTCATTTTTGCACCGCTACGAGACTTCCATGCCACAAACAGTGACTCAAATGTAGAAACGACAGGGACACAATAGGTGAAGACAATAGATATTCCACTAAATTGAAAGTGCACAAAAGAGGCGGAAAGGAGAGCGTTGGTATTCAACACCTTCCTCCTCTCATCGTATCCTTAGACTCGGGAGCTTATCGGCAATTCCTGTCGATGATTTTTTTCTTTCGTGCTTACCCGAATACCTCTCCAGCATCCGATACGTTCTCAGACTGTTGATCAGCATCCCTGCACATCTGCCAATGCGTTTCCTGCCGTTCCTCCTCGGAAGGTTCAGGGATACCCAGTTCGGCAAAGACCTCCTCCGCAGAGAAGAAGTGTTTCGCCCGTTCCTCCGGCGGGAGTTTGTCCAGTTCCTCCGCTTCGTGGAGGGAATCATAGAGCTTCTGCCGTTCTGCGTCCACCGCCTTTTCGTCAAAGCCGAAGAAGGTCATCTCATACAGCACCGCCGCGCAAAAAGCGGCCACGCCGACCTCCCGTGCGTTGGCGATATTGACCTCGTAACCCAACACCTCACACCAAGGCGACAGTTCAAACGCGTAGCCCTGAGGTAGCTGAATGGCGCGGGCGGTTTGCTCGGTCTCGTCCGCAGTCAGCTCATCAACATCTTTCACCGCAAGAATGTCCGGCAGCGGCGCAAGTTTGGCGTGGAGTTCGCTCTTACAATACAGGTTAGCATTCAGGAACTCCTTGTCCTCATACATGTGATAGACGCCCAGGAGCATATAATCGGTGGCCTCCAGCTCCATGCCGCGCAGGGTATCAATGAGCGCCGTGATGCGGCGGATGCCCTTGTCACGTTTTGCAGGTTCAACGTCCAGGCGGTCGATCAGCGCGGCGGCGATGTCCGCCGCAGGCTGGCTCAGGATCAGTTCTTTTACGTTCATACTTCACCTTCCTTTGGAAAAGCGTGCAATCATTGCACACTTTTCCTGATGAAAAACCGGAGGTCTATAACCGTACTTCGACCTCCGGGGAAAAGTTTTTTCGCGACTTCCGCAGCCAGTTACATCAATGACCCGAAACATGGAACACGGGCCACATAACCCAATAACAAATAGAATAACCCGCCTCCGCAGCAACATTGAACACGGTCGGAGGTCACCACTTGTAATTTCAAAACGGCGCGGACAGTGCGACGGAACGGGTTTTACTCCGCCAGTTCAAACGTGTCCCGCTGGTTCACGGCGTCCAGTGCCAGCTGGGCGCGGGACAGCTCATCGCTGACCTTTTCGTAGTCGGCTTCCACCGCCGTCAAATCGTAGTTGGCGTAAGAGTAGTCGATGATATTGGATTGCCGCCCGTACTGTTCCTCCACCCGCTGCTTGGGCAAGCGGGCTTTCATGTCGGCCAGCTTGTTCTTACGCTGGGTCAGCTGAGGGATATACACCAACATCTCGTCGATGGTCATGTTGAAATCGGGGATAACATGGGTGGCGTTAAACACGTTGATGACGTGCTTCACCTTACGGATGCGCCGTTCCAGTTCCGCCAACTTCTTCTGGGTATCAGCGTAGTCGTAGGCGGGGCGTACGGACTCCACGTCCTCGCCCATGGCGGCGCGAAAATCCTTGCTGCGGCTCTCTTTGTCCAGCAGGGCGGCGTGCTCGTCGTTGAGCTTTTTCAGCAGCTTGTTGGCCTGTGCGGAAGTATATATCATGGTCGTTCGTCCTTTCTCCTTTGTAAATTTCTGCTCCCATTGTACCTGATTTTGCGGTGTAAGTCCAGCGGATGACGGCGCTTTCTCCGGCGGCTTGTCCACATATTCGCGGTGTCCGTCAGGGTACAGCAAATAGGTCGCCTTTTTCTCAGCGTCATAGCGGGCCACGGGCAAGCCCTTCATCTTGGCCTGCTGATACGCAACAAAAGCTACCTGAGAGATGCGCCTGTCCATCTCCTCGTCTTCATCGTCGCAATGAGGAGCTTCATAAAGCAGCGTTTTGCTTTCATCGGCCATATTCTCACTCCTTCCTGTTGGGGAAAAGTGTGCAATGATTGCACACTTTTCCTCTTCTGTTCTCACGCGCTCTGGCGGATCACGATGCCCTCTTCATCCCATGTAGCCAGCCGGAAGTTGTAGGGACGTCCATCAGGTGCGGTCAGGGTGTTCAGGATGTCCCGCAGCTCCTTCACCTCAGCCGAATGGCGCTTGGCGATCAGCACGGCTTCATCCACAGGCTTATTGTCCAGCGCGCAGCCGTCCACATACATGCGGAGCTGGTACAAGTCCAGCGCCTTGGTCTTGCCGGCCTTGGCCTCGTAGATGGTCACGCGGTCGATGTAGCCCACGAACAGATCGACCTTGGCCTTCAGCCCGATCTTCTGGAACACCGGCTCTTCGCGGCTCACCCGCAGGGCGGTGGGGTCGTTCTCCCGCTTGGCGGTCAGCTCCTTGACGTACCGCAATTCCATCGAATCCACATCCTTGGCCGGGGCGGGAACATAGGAGGCGATCCAGCTGAGCAGGTTCTTCAGACGCGGATCAGCTTCGCAGAAAGAGGTTTTCGTATTCTTCGTGGCAGGCAGCGCGGCGGGGTTGTCCGAGATAAGATCCACCTGCACCAAAAAACGGTTCTGGCTGGGATGGATGGCCTCGCCCCAGACGCGGTCAAACATTCCGTGCTCAATAGTACGTCCGTTGATACGAAGTTCCACGCCGCTGGACTCCATGTTGCACTTGTAGTAGATAGCGTTGGACGGGTTCTTCAGGATATTGCCGTACTTACAGCGGATGGTCAGCGGGCCGCCGCCCAGGTTGCAGGGGATCTCACCGTAATCCTTTACGCTGCCCTCCTCCCACACCGGCAGCAGCGGCGTCAGCGTATGCTGCGTTTCCTCGCTGCCGCTAATCTCCACCACTTCCATGGTGATGGATGTATTTGCCAGAATGCCCGCGTAGACGTACCGGAGCTCCTCAATGATATACCGCACCAGATTGTGGAAGTCGGAGGGCGCTGCCTTACGGTCAGGCTTCACCGTCCGGAACTTTGCCATGGGGCAGCGGACAGAGACCGATGTGCCGGTGGGATGGGGAAGGCCGCCCGTACCTGAATAGAAACGCACCTTCATGGGCTTGTCCAGCTCAGACGTCCCCATGGAATACGGCGCTTTGACCTCACGGTACTGGTTCGCCGCCGCGTCGGCCTTCGTGCGGGTGCGAATACTCCACTTCTGCTCAGGGCTGCTGTCGCAGGAGGCCAATGCGTGCTTCAATCCAAATCCGTGCTCGTTCAGCGGCGTCTGCGCGCCGTCCCGACATGCGATAGTCAGGGCGCTACCGAGGTCAGCAATGCCCGTGCCGCCGTCTGTCACGGTGATCTCCACCGCATCGCCCAGGTTTTCCAACGACAGCACTACCTTCATGGACAGTTCAGGACCGTCTTTGTTGGCGTGGAGGTTGGAGACCGCGTCGTCCATCAGCTCACAGATGACCTGGGCCACGCTGTTGAAGTTGTCCCCGATTCCGGCAAACAGGCCATAACCGGTAGGGTTGTTGCGGATGATTTCCTCCGCAATGGGAGTCTTGTTTTCGATTTTCATAGGTGCAATTCCTCCTGTTATCGGTTGAGTTGATTGGCTACATCGGCGCGAACAGCGGCGGCGATAATACGTAGCAGCGCCTGCTGACGGATGACCTCCTGACAGAATGCCACAGCCAGATCCCCCGGTGTCAGATTGATCTCCTCACACAGACACAGCAGTTCGATCCACTCGTCGTCTGTCATGTTTACTTCGATGGTTGTCTTACGTTCGTCGTTCATAATGGTTGCTCCTCTTTTGTATCAATTTAGATTTACACCGCCCAGATGATCTCCGCACTGTCCTCCGCCACCTCAATGCGGCGGATGAACTGGGCGGCCACGCTCTTTTTCTCCTCAAAGGACAGCTCGCTGAACACCAGCTTTTCCGGCAGCGGAACGCGGCCCGATTCCCGCCGCTGGGCCTGCAGGAGTGCTTCGCGCTCCTTTTCGATCTTCCCCAGCGCCTTTTGCAGATAGGACGCGGGCAAATCCTCGCTCTCGGCAAAGGCATCCATCAGACGCTCGGCGCGGCGGTCCAGCTCCAGCAGTCGCCGGGTGTAGCTATCCTCCTCCGGCTTCGGCACAACGGGCTCCCGGGGACACTGCGCCAGCAGCTTTTCGATCTCCGTCTGCACCACCACTTCCAGTTCTGCCAGCTTGATGTGGATGGCGGCGTCGCAGCGGTTCATATTATACCGCCCGCTGCACGCCAGATAGCGATAGGACTTGTCCGCCACAACGGACAGGCTGTAGCCGCACTTGGCGCATTTCAGCAGGCCGGAGAGCCATGTGTGCTTGCCCTTGCCGCTGTTGCCCACTTGACGGTTGTGAGCCAGCTTTGCCTGCACCGCCAGAAACAGCGGCGACGGCACGACACCGACACTGTTCAGCACGGATGCCCGATGGTTCTCGGTCTTGGTGTACTTCCGCGCATTGGCCTCCCGCTTGCCCACCAGCAGCACACCGTGTACGCCATCAAAGGCCTCCGGCGGGCTGGTGACCTCTACGCCCTGCCCCAGATAGTGGAGCCGCACCTGCTCGTCCGCCATCGCATAGGCGGGATTGTGCAGCAGGCGGGACAGCGTCACGTTGTCCCATGTGGCGCGTTTTGGGGCGGGGATGCCCTCGGTGGTCAGCTTGCGGGCCAGCAGCCCCAGCGACATGCCCTCTGCGGCGTACTCCTGAAAGATCCGCTGCACCACCGCCGCTTTGTCGTTGGGGATAAGGGACGGGACTTCCCTACCATCCCGCCCCCGGGCGCGGCCATTGTCGAAGCCGTAGGGTGCTGGGCCTCCCGGCCA
>ERZ779888.2548-NODE-2548-length-14807-cov-2.499390_pt1 | contig 14807 bp, 8 predicted proteins | sample MGYA00511245_ERZ779888 | MGnify/ENA primary metagenome ERZ779888 (study PRJEB29588, sample SAMEA2155255) | human gut metagenome | biome: human gut; feature: human-associated habitat; material: faeces | place: Denmark | collected 2008/2010 ... | reverse complement strand
ATATGGATAACGACGGTGAACCCGATGGTTCTGAGGCAGATACCGAAGCCGACACCGAAGACGGTGACGATACCGATGATTACGATGAGGAAGACCTTGGTGAGTTAGAAGATTATTCTGACGATGATTCCGAGAACCGTAACGAAGAAGATGAATCTACAGACGGTAGCAATTCCGAACGTGAACAAGAGGAAGAAGAACAGGCTGCCGAAGAAGAAAATCAAAAAGCAGCAGAACGGGCTGAGGATGAAGCTGAAAATGCTGATGTTCATAATGCTGACAACAATGTTGATGATGCCGCAGAGTCGGAAAACAGAAATCCTTCTGAAAACGGCACAGAACAGCAAAATGAACCTGCAGAAACAGAATCTACTCAAACAGTAGATACCGAGAACGAAGCACCTCGAAATGATACTGAAGTTCAAAACGATTCTGCGGATAATAAGACTGACAGTTCCACAGATACTCGTGACCAAAACGAGGAACAGCCGGACGATACAAATTCCAGAATGGAAAATAAGGCTGAAACTCCCGAAGGTGAAGACGCATATCGTACCGCTATGAATAATATGGCGGAGTATATGAGCGAACACAACTATGGTCCTGATGATTATGCGGAATATTCCCAGGACCCTGAGTGGCAAAAACTCAATGCTGATTTACAACAATTCTTGGGTATGGAGGTTACAACAGACGCTTCAACTCCTTCGCCGGAAAGTGGCAAGGATGTATCTGCTACAGAGCTTCCCGATAATTGTGTGATGGTTAATGCGTCTGACATTGATATGACATACGCACAGGGTATGGATAGTGACCAATTCTGGAATCACCATGGCAATACCAAAGAAGACTATATGCGTATTGCCGAAGGAATACCGGATGTTCAGCAAGCATTGGATAGCGGCAAATCTCTCGACGAAATCAAACAAGACCCGGATTTGAAGGACACGGCACACGCTTACTTCGACCCGGAAAACATGATTAAAGTCGAACAGCAAGCAGACGGGAGTTATTCCTTTGCCGATGATGGTCGCCATAGAATTGCCGCAGCTCAAGAATTAGGTTATGAAATTCCTGTTCAAGTTACTAATTTGCCCGAAAACGCAAACGCTTCTGCTGCTGATGTGAAGCCAGAAGGCACAGCAACAGCGGAAGATGTTGCCAACAAATCAGATATAAGCAGTGAAACTCGTGAAAATCTGGGTGCATTTGAACAGAACAACTGGGACAACCTTTCGCAAGTCGAAAAGGAACAAGCTGTAGAGAATCTCCGCGATAGCATCGCAAAAGATCTCCAGCTTGAAAACAAGCCCAACATAGCTTATTACAACAATGAGAACCCTGGCGATTATGGCGGATATGCTGCAAGCAACAACACCATTTACATAAACCGCTTTAATATGGGTGATGCTGCGGAAACTGCTGATACTATCGCCCACGAGTCTCGACATTGTTGGCAGCATGAACGAGCAGATAATCCTCAAACCGAACAAGACTATCAATTCAAAGAAAACTTTGATGATTATGTTTGTCCAGAGGATGATTATCGAGGATATAGAGACCAACCGGTTGAAGCAGATGCCAGAGATTATGCACAAAATATCACAGATAATATCCTGACCGGACATCCGAACGCAACAAGCGAAATTTCACCAGAGAATACTAATTCTAATGCAACAGAAAGCGAAATTCGCCAAAGAGAAGAAGGTAAAGGTGCTGTATTTGATGAATCGTCAGAAATCCCAACTGATATAGATAAAAAAGTTGATGATTTTGAATCGAAAGTTAGAGAACCAGAACAATATGATTCAAAATATGATTATGATAATCAAAAAAAATTAGAGGATTACTATAAGCAAGGTGACGGAAAACTAACAGATGAACAGAAATCTGCATTAACCGACGAACTAAAAACCAATTATGATGCTACGTCAAAAGAAGACAGAGGCGATGTACGAGTTCCTGAAAATGAAAAAGATGTATCGTGCGTATATTATGACGGAAATACAAAGAAGTATGATATTGGATATAATTGGAAGGATGGTACAGTACCAGAGTCTCGTGAAATGAAAGTAATGCAAGTAGGGGATCAATTCGATAGAGTTGGACCACCTTCAGGTAAATGTGTTGGAGAAGTCAATAGCGACGGTACTTGTGCAACACGCGAACAGAGATCAATTCCTTATCATTTGAACGAGGCAAATATTACAGATGAACCATCTTATCATAGATATGAGGCAGAACAAGATTTTACAAAAGAAAATCTAGATAATGCGATTGATAATTCATCATTCTATACAGATGCACAGAAAGCAGAAATGCATCAAAAGGTTGATGATTATTATGATCGTTCGCATGCTAAATATGGAGATGGTGACGGTCTGGCTTATGGTGAAATTGCTCCAATGTTTGAAGATACAACGGGTTCCACTGGTGGAGGATACCAATATGATATGCCATTAAGCATGGATGAACTAGAAAACATTGGAATGATAAGTGAAGTTCCTAGAGGAAGCTATTAGGAGGAATTATATGAATTTAGAAAGCTATTTTAACAAATTAAAAAGCGATTTTCCAGATATAAATCTTCCAGGTATATTTGAAGCTGAAGACTATAATGAGTCACAGTTAAAAATTAATGGAATATGGACAAATTATTTGTACGGATGTGGAGTGATTCGAAAAAATGATAGATATGTTTATCTTGAAACGGATCAAGAAAGAGGTTATATCTCTGTTGTAAAAGAGTTTGAGAATAAGGAATCTTTGGAACAGTATATTTGTAATCGATTTACTATTATAGCAAACGCATCTAGGGATAGTAATTCAAAAGAAGAAATGGCTGTCAGATTTGTTCAGCAAAAATATAAGTATTCAGAAAAGCAGTCAAGAAGAATGGTTGCTCAAATTGCTAAACACAAAGAGATATTTGAAGAATTTTTCAACTATGCTCGCGTAGGAAGATTTTGTAAGAAAGACAAGTCTCAGACTCAAGTGCATGGATATACAGCGGAGTTTTTGAGCAAAGAGTACAATTTGTCTCCTCTTGGAGCATACAACTACTTAGTGTATTTAATCGAAGACCCCGAGCGTGCACTTGCAGATTTGAAAGCTGGTTTGCCAACGAAAGATTCATCGAGATTTGAAAAATTTATAGATCAAGAGGAGGTACAAGGAAAAATGGATGAGAAAATCACCACACCAGTTGAAGAAATCGCTGAGCCTCAGAAGACTCCTGCTGAAACTCCTGCAGAGCAGACTGCACTTCTTGAAAAGCTGGATGCTGTACAGCAGGCACTTGCAGCTTTACAGCAAACTTTCAACGACAAAATCGCAGAGGACACACACAAGAACAGTCTGTTCGATAATATGCACCGTGAACTGGTGCGTTATCAGAACGGAGCTTTAGATAAGATTGTTGACACGATTGCGTTGGATATTATCCAGCTCGTTGACACCACTAAGGGTCATGTTCGTGTGTACGACAAGAAAGAGCCTACTGAGGAAAACTACAAGAAACTCCTTAGAATAGTAAAGGGTATTGCTGAAGATTTGGAAGACATCCTTTATCGCCAGAACATCGAATCTTATCGTGTTCCCGGTCACGAAGTAGATACTCGCCGCCAAAAGATTATTCAGACCGTTCCGACGGATGATAAATCCAAGGATAACCTCATAGCTGTTCGTGCTGCAGATGGTTACGAAAAAGGCGACAAGGTGCTCAGACCCGAAAGAATCAAGATTTTCAAGTACGAAGCTCCTGCCACCAAACCTACGGAAAATAATTAAATCTATATAGACGAAAGGAAACTAAATCATGGGAAAAGTATTTGGTATTGACCTTGGTACAACTTATTCGTGCATTGCATACATTGATGAGAATGGCAAGCCTGTTGTTCTCAAAAACGCAGAGGGTGACCTTACTCCCCCTTCGGCTGTATTCTTTGAAACACAGACCGATGTTACCGTTGGTTCTGCCGCAAAAGAAAGTGCAAAGATGTATCCCGAGCAGGTTGTAACTTTCATTAAGCGTAGCATTGGACAGCCTGGATTCAGTCTGAATCTGAACGGCATTGATATGAAGCCAGAAGAAATTTCTTCTTACATCCTCAAGAAAGTCGTAAAGGATGCTGAGGATACCCTCCGTATGGAAGGCAAGTTGGGCGACGATGAGCAGATCCGTGATGTTGTTATTACCTGCCCTGCATACTTCGGTGTTACTGAGCGTGACGCTACCAAGGCTGCTGGTGTTATTGCTGGTCTGAATGTTCTGGCTATTATTAACGAGCCTACTGCTGCTGCTATTACATACGGCGTTACTGATGATAGTCAGAATAAAACCGTTCTGGTTTATGACCTTGGTGGTGGTACTTTCGATATTACCATGATTAACATTAAGCCCGGAGAAATCCGTGTTATCTGCACCGGTGGTGACCATAACCTCGGTGGTAAGGATTGGGACGACCGTGTTCTTATGTATCTCGCAGAACAGTATCAGTCTGAAACCGGAACACCCGATAGCATCCTTGAGGATGCAGAAACTCTCCAAGAACTCAGCCTTGCTGCAGAACGAGCAAAGAAGCTGTTGAGTGCAAAGGAAAAAGCTCCTGTTGCTGTCAACTATATGGGTGAGCGTGTTCGTGTTGAGCTGACCCGTGAAAAGTTTGATGAGCTTACCGAAGATCTCCTGACTCGTACTATTGATCTGACTCGTGAAATGTTCAAAGAAGCTGAAAAGAAAGGGTTCACTCAGAATGATGTAAGTGAAATTCTTCTTGTTGGCGGTTCCTCTAAAATGCCACAGGTTATGAGCCGTGTTAAGAGTGCGTTCGGTATCGAAACTAAGATGTTTGACCCCGATGAATCCGTTGCTAAGGGTGCTGCTATTTATGCAAATAAGATGAGCGAGTTCAATATCGTTCTGGAAGAAATTGCTAAACAGCAGGGCAAGAGCGTTGAGGAAGTTAAGGAACAGGTTGATAAGGGTCAGATGGATATCCAGAAGGAAGCTAAAAAGGCTAATATCCAGATGCGTGGTGGACGTCTCCCCGGTGAAGACGTTAAGATTATCAACGTGTCCAGCCGTAGCTTCGGCACTTGTGCTTATGATGAAACCGACCAGTTAAAGCTGTTCAATATTATCATTAAAAACGCTGAACTTCCTGCAACGGGTACTAACTCTTTCTATCCTCGCCAGAACAATCAGCAGTCCGTTCGTTTCCAGGTTATGGAGTGCCTTGCTTCTGACGAAAAAGTTGACCCCGAACTTGGTAAGGAAATCGGTACTGCCGAGCTGACCCTGCCTGCAGGTGTTACCCTTGATACTGAAATCCAGGTTACTTTCCGTCTGGACGAATCTGGTCTGCTTCACCTCCATGCTAAGGAAATGAAGGACGGTCGTGAAGTTGATGCTGAGTTCCAGACCACCGAAGCTTTGTCCGAGCAGGAAATGACCGATGCTATTCGTCGTAGCAATAAGTCGAGTGTCAACTAATAACCCAGACATTATATTTCTGCGAAGAAAGGCGGTACGGTAATGGAAAACTATTTTATACTCTTAGAGCTTCCATTTGACCTGCCGGAGAGCGATACCAATAAGATTAGCGAGGCTATTTCTAAGAAACAAGCCCAATGGTCTCGCGACCAATCTAATCCTGTAAAAAAAGCTAAAGCCAGCGAATATTTGGCAGCTCTTGAGGATATTAAGAAGGTAATGCTTGACCCGACAGCCCGCAAGCAGGAAGCTGCAAAAGCAAAACAAATTAAAGCCAGCAAAGCAAAAGAACTTGAAGCAAAACTTAGTTTATACCGAGCCAAAGGCGATGAACTATCTGAAAAAGACTTAAAGCGTTTGGTGAAGGTATTTGGAGCGTTTGGTTTTACCGCTGACGAAATCAAGAAAAAGTTTGGAAGCGGAAACAAAAAGCAAGATAAAATCGACCCCTCCGAAGTTCTTGATAAAACTCAAGCTCGAAATGTCCAAAACTTCATGCAACAGTTGGACATGAAAGAGAAAACGCTTTATGACTTCCTTAGTCTTGCTCCTACAGCCTCATGGAATCAGCTGTGTGAAGCGGCTGATTCCATGAAGAAAAAAATATTGGCTAAAGGCGATAAGACAGGACGTGACAACGCAGTTCAGTCTTTGTGTGGTTTGTGTGTTGTTATTTTCAAAGATGTGGCAAGCAAGAAAAAATATGATAACTATGTAAATCTCACAAAGTATAGAGCTGTCAATGAGGCTGTTGATGAGCTTGCGTTAAGTAATCAGAAGCGAATTGAACCCAAGATGAAAGAAAGCTTGATCGATATTGCAGTTCGCCAGTATCATGTCAGCGTTTCTGATGCTTCTGTATATATCAACCACTACTGTGAATACATGGGCTACGCACTACCCGAGAATAAAATCGTGTGTGGTCTGTGTGGCACAGAAAACCCCGCTGGCACTACAAACTGTGTAAAATGCGGAAAACCGCTTATTATTCCTTGCCCTGCCTGTTCTGCTGAAAACAACAACTCTGCTAAAGTCTGTGCCAAGTGTGGCTTTGACCTCACGAAGATGGATAAAGCTGTTGAGCTGTTGCACCAAGCAAAACAAAAATATTCTGAAAAGGCATTGGAAGAAGCTGAACGTCTTGTAAAAGAAGCAAAAGCATATTGGCCCAATCACGCTGATGTGTTGAGCCTTGAAAAAACCATTCAAGACGAACGTAAACAAGCGGCAGACACTATCGCAGCAATCATGAAGGATATTCAAGACAAGAAAATGTATGCTGCTCAGACTAAAATCGACCAAGCAAAAGCTAATGGTTTTAGTATAGACCCGTCTGTTGCAAGCAAAGTTACAGCAGTTCTAAAAGAAGTAGAAAGCCAGTTGGATATTATGCGAAACGCATCCGGTGATGAAGCGTTTACTATCGCAATGAAGCTCACAGAGCTTATTGCCGACTCCGATGAACTTAATCAGAGCTTGAAGAAATTCCCGCCCGACGAGGTTCCTGCCGTAAGTAGTAAAAGAGTTGGCGACGAAATTACCTTGACATGGAAACCAAGTCCGTCTATTGGCGAAATTACTTATGTCGTAGTTCGTAAGGAAAATACATATCCTAACGGTCCTACTGATGGTTCGACAGTTTACAATGGAAAGGAACTTGCATACACCGACTCCAACGCTCCTAAAAACACGGTCTTGTACTACTCCGTTTTTGCGGTTCGTATTGGTGTTCATTCGAAAGCAACTCGCCTTGATGAAGCCGTCGCTATTGTCGGAAAGGTTACAAATCTAAAAGCTATCGGCGGCGACGAGATGGTTACATTGTCCTGGACAAAAGCACCGACAGTTACCGAAATTCGTCTCTATAAATACTGCGGTTATGAAAGACCGCAGGACGATAGTCAGTATGAGACCATTCCGTGTACACGATTGGACGGACTTCTTGTCAGCGGCTTGACTAACGGCACAAATTATTGGTTCGCAATTAGTGCCGGTCATACGTTAAACGGCAAGACATACTTCTCTGAAAAGGCTTATTTGTCTGCTGTCCCTCAGAAGCCTGCTAAACCTTTGCAGGACTTCTCAGTTCAGTTAATTGATGAAGTATTCCAAGCAAAATGGACGCAGTCCGAGTGGGATGTAATTCTGTTCTACGCAAAGCAAAAGCCCGAATATGCCGTAGGAACTATCTATGACTTAAACGAGCTTTTGAGCAAGTACGAAAAGATTGACATTAATTTGAAAAGCCTTACTGAAGCAGAGTTTAGATTAAACTTTGTGGGCGAATGTTACATTGTTCCAGGCGTTATTAACGCTTCTAATGTCATCTTGAATGTAGCCTCTTATATATCTTCTGTTCCCGGAGCAAAGGATGTATCTTTCGATATAAACTCCGCTGCAACAGAAATGTATGTCAACTTTACGTGGCCCAAAAAGATTGATAGGTCTCTGCTCGTATATAGAATGGATTCCTACCCTACGGGAATTGATGACCCGTTGGCTCATAAAATTGAATGTAGTAAACGTCAGTATGAGGCTAACGAAGGTATTTTGATTTCAAATCCTGCCAAGGGAACCTTTTATGCTGAGGTTTACACTTACTTTGAAAGTGACAGACATCGTGTATATTCTGATGCTTGCCGTGCTCTTTTGAGTAACGAACCTCAAAAAGATGTGTTCTATACATTGAAGTACAAAAAGTCTGGATTGTTCAGCAAAAAATGCACACTAACCGTAGAAATCGAAACCGAAGGAGCTTGCGTATTCCCTGCGTTTGCTATTGTAAGCAAATTCAAAAGCACTCCTTTGAAGCGTGGCGACGGTGATATTGTGTGCACGGTAAATGAAAATACCGAAATCAAGGGGTCTCATACCTTTGAGTTTGATGTTTCACCGATGAAAGCTGACACCAGATTGAAGATGTTCTTCTTGAATGACAAAAACTACAAGTCTTTCAAAATTGCTTGTAAAGCAGGAAATAACATATAAAGGAGGCGAAATTTTATGGCAGGTAAATTCCTGTGCCCTCGATGCTTTGAATTACAGAGCCTCGATAGTATTGAGTATATTTGCTCCAATACAAGCACTACTTCTAAATGCCAGCACGCAATCGACAGAATGCCTCAGCATCCTGCAAATGCCAAAAAGCCGGTGTGCGAAGAATGTGGACAACCTCTTGTAACTAAGATTTGCCCTAAGTGCGGCGGTGAACTTCCGCTTAATATCGGAACTGCAAAGAGCTATCCTATCGCAATTATCGGTGCTAAAGAAACCGGTAAAAGTAACTATGTTGCAGTTTTGATTAACCAGTTAAAAAACGACATTGGACGTGCTTTCAACTGTGCGTTGATGGCTTGCGGCGACAAGACCTTGAATCGTTATCGTACAGAGTTTTATGACCCGCTTTATCGTCATCGCACTTGTGTGCGTGGTTCAGATGCCGGTGATGTTGACCCGCTGATTTACTCTTTGATTTTCCAAAGAAAAGGCGGTTTGTTTAAGAAAGCTATGAATGATGCAGTTTCCTTGACATTCTTCGATACAGCAGGTGAAAACCTTAATTCGCTGGCATCTATGCAAACTTTTAACCGTTATCTGTATCATTCGTCAGGCATTATTCTTTTGCTTGACCCATTGCAGCTCCCTGCTGTAAGAGACGAACTGCAAGGAAAAATCAGATTGCCGGAGGAAAATACCGATGTAAATACAATCCTCAACAGAACTATCGAAATTATCAGAACCGGTTCTGGTCTGACAAACCTCAGTAAGAAGATTGATATTCCGATTGCAATCGCCTTTACTAAGATTGATGCTGTTGACGAACTTTTGGACCCTGCAAGCTGTCTGAAAAACGATTCTGCACATATCCGTAAGGGAGCGTTTGACAAGATTGATTTTGAGGACGCTAACAACGAAATGCAGAGTTTGGTTGAAAGTTGGCTCGGAATGGAATTGTATCAAACGGTATCTACACAATTTTCAAACTTCGCCTTCTTTGGCTTAAGTGCGTTGGGTAGTAACCCCGATATGGACAATAAAATTCCGAAGTTCCGTCCGTTCCGTGTTGCAGACCCATTCTTGTGGATTCTTTCCCAAGAACACATTATTCCCACAGAATAAGGAGGTGCTGTTATGGAAGCATTACAATACATATATACTTCCTGGAAGAACGGCGACTCTACTGAAAAGGGCTATATGATTTACTCTCGTTCTGAGGGTATATCGGAGTCGGAGTGTACTGCAATTAAGGATGCGATGCAATATCTCGCACCTAAAGAATTAACACTCACTCCTACTCCGCAGGAAATTGCTGATATTTTTCCTTATGCGTTCTCCTATTTCGTTCTCCCAACAGGTCGTGGTTGTGTTGCACAATCAACTTACCTCGGAAAAGACTACTCTGGCAGATACGGAAATTACATTATTCATGCGTTGATTTTTGATATTAACGATTTGCCTTGTCGTCCTGCGGAGTTCTTTGCGGAACCCTATATAAAAACTGCGATGACCCAAGAAGAATTAGATGCCCCCTCCCCAGTACCGCCGTTGCCACCGTTGCATATATCAGAGTATGCGTCTGTTATAAATGACGAACAATTAAACGAATTTCTTTTCGATAAGGAAGATGAGTTCGCACAACTCATTTCGATGATTTTGGTATCGCAAGATGCAGGCATCCCATTCTACCTCAACGATTCCCGTGAAAATTTGGTTTTATGGGCTGCAGCAGTTCAAAGAATACTTCCTTCTCGACTTGCAAAGAAGTTCATGTTTAACACTTACATTGGAGACCACGAATCAATGCGTTCTCCAAGAGCAAGAGAAGAAGGTTTGAACTTCCATCTTATTGGAGTAAGACCAGATGCGAATTACTTTAATTACGCAACCGAGTGCGAGAGTAATCGCCAAATTGTCATGGACTTTATAGGGGGACACATGACCCAAGGAGTGCCCCCGAACAGCTATGCACACGCTATGGCAGCAAGTATTGCCTTTGATTGCGAAGAAGTTGATTCTTTCGGTGACTTTGTTGATGCTACATCATTTAGTGAGATTAACGGTCGTTTGCAAGACGCATATCTCTATTACCACTTGCTAAAAAATGATGAGTTCGACTTTAGCGAAGACAACTTAAAAGCAGTTCTTTCATTCGGTTCTACCTATTGTTCTGAGTCTGATAACTCAGACGTAGGAAGTAAGTTATTGGTCAAGTACCAAGAAAGTGGATGGACGCTTGAAGCAGAATTGCTCGCATTGTTTTGGGGATTCGTTTGTAAGTATTCAAGCTTCATGATTTTCACATTGTATGAATTGTTCACCGAAACAATTTATCAACACGCCAGTGAAGCATCCGAGCCTTGCACTAAGCTTGATTCACTCATCCGGTCTATTAAAAGCAAAACGCCACAGCAATATAGAGAGTATCTTAGTTATTTGAACTCACCCAATAGTGTTGAACACTTGCTTTTATACTTGTCCGGGCATAGTAATCCATTTACGAATAGCTTCTACATAACATGGTTGCTACAAAGCTATACGTTTAATGGTGGTATGTCTAACGGTCAACCTATTTCAAAGGTATTGCAGGCGTTATTAAAGAACATCACTAAAATCAATGGCTGTGAAAAGCAGATGATTGAAATTCTGCTTGCGACATCTGACAATCAAGCACTCTTTGAAAACATTCTGAGTGTCTTTATGACTGCGTTGCGTGAGCCGAGCCAGTTGGAGCAGTTGTGCGTTAAGTATGTAGAAGTAACCGAATCTCTGACGGATAGACAACTCAATCGCTTTGAGCAGTTGTTGTTAGAAACTCCAGGAGCTGCCCCTATCGCCACAAGGTTGTGTGCAAGAAAGATTGCATCTGCTAAAAATCCCGAAAACGAGTTTTGGCGTTTTTACGATAATCAACGTTCTCGTATTCTTGCCAATTCCGGATTTGCTATCGAGCCAATGATTCTTGCCTGCATTAACAATGTGGATGCGAAAATTCGTGAGGACGTTGCAATCGACATTCTTCGCAAAATTAACGCTTCAGTCATTAACGACGGCGAGACTATTATGGTTTTGACAAACGCTGTAAATGATTGCAGCGTTAAGGAACTTTCGAAGATGGATAGTGCGTTCCTTCAGCGAGTATGCCAAATTAGAGCCAAAGTCGATAAATCAGGCTTAGAAAAAATCAAAGCTGTCTTCATTGGTGAAATGTTGACAGCCAATAACGCACAACGCAAACGTCCTGTAAATCTGTCTGGAGAATTGGCTCAAACCGGAATTTCGTTAAAGTCTGTTGAGAAGTCCGATTATGAGGCTTACATTAAGAATTACTTTGACGAATACTTCGTGTTGCTACAAGCATCCGAGGATGTTCCGGCGTTAATGAGAATTTTCTATCACGGTCGCTACTTCTCAAATTTTATAGATGATTATATCTCCGTCTTGAAAAAGAAGGCTAAGAAGGAGACCGAACGATGGAAACGTATTCTTGGTTGGACTTGTGTATATTTGGTTACAGCCGAAAGAAGCGACCAAGCTGCGGAGGAACTTTACAAACCTATCGTCCGTTACTTACGTTCGCTTGACGAGGATGGATTATTAGATGTACGACAAGCGGTAATTAAAGATATTCCCAGCTCTCGCTGTGACTATCTATTTGATGAAGTCCGTCGCAAAGAAGGACTCGCAGAAAAACTTGGTGGATTCTTCCACAAGAAATAAAATTTAAAAATAAAAATACATAACAGGAGGTTCATACAATGAACGAACAGAGAAAATGCTTGGTAGGACACGATGACGATGGTGGTTGGGTATTCGGTATAGCAATTGCGCTGTTTGTGGTTGCAATGATTGTTGCAATCATAGTGTATGGCGGTGCTTTTATTGGCGGATTCCATTCCCTCAAGAATTACATTCTTGCGTTTAAGCACAATGTGGTTGACAGCAACCGTAAACCTGTACCCGTAGCATAAGACATTTCAAAAGAGAGAAAGGAGAGGTTATCATGGCTCAACCACAACCCGCAAAAGTTAGCTATTTCTTCGGAAAAGGCTACTCTGATTTATGGAACACAATAAAAGAATCTTGGTCCAGAAACATTCACTCTGCAGGAGACCAGTTCTCCCTTGCTTGTGAAAAAGGCTGTTTCACAATGGGCGGCGGTATGAATTTGATTGCTGCCATTTCAATTTTTACATTCGGTAGCTTAATTACTGCGTTCACAACATTTGCACACATCGCAGTATTGTTTGCGTTCTTCGCTTTTATTTATATGGGCTTTGGTCTCTTGTGGCTCATCGACCGAATCTATATTATGATAAACAAAATCAAGAACGCTTGTCCTAATCCCGATTGTCAAGCATCGTTTCTTATCCCTACATATGAATGTCCAGGGTGTGGAGAAAAACACACCAACTTGGTTCCGAGTAAGTATGGTATTTTGAAGCGTACTTGCCTTTGTGGAACTAAGCTTCCCACTACTTTCTTGAATGGTCGTGGACAGCTTAAAGCTTACTGCCCTGAGTGCGATACCGCTTTGTCCGGTGATACTGCAAGCCGTCAGTATGCGTTCCCTGTTATTGGTGGACCTTCTGTTGGTAAAACTTGCTTTATTAACATGGCTATCGACCAGATGATGAGTGATGTTGCTCCTGCCCGTAGCTGGAAAATGAGTTTTATTTCTGATACTGAGGAAAAAGACCACGCACTCGCTATGAAGTCTTTGAACCAAGGAGTTCGTCTGATGAAAACAGAACTGAACTCTTTGACCGCTTATCAGTTGATGCTCAAGCTGCCTAATGAAAAAATCGGTCGTCGTATCTATGTTTACGATATTTCCGGCGAAATGTTCTCTAGCAGTAGCGATGTTCAGAACAACCTTGCATATAGCTATGCGAATGGATTTATCTTCATTATTGACCCGCTTACGCTTAATCAGTTTGCTATGGACGTTGAAGATAAAGTTGATTTGAATGCTTATGGTGCAAGCTCCAAAGACTTCGATGACATCTTGAATATTATGCTGATTAACCTTGAAAAGATGTTTGGCCTGAAGGATAAGGACACCTTGAAGCGTAATCTTGCGGTTGTAATTAACAAGGTTGATATTCCTACCTTGGAAGAAAAAATCGGTGAAACCGCAGCTCAGCAGTATCTTGCAGAAAATGCAAAAACCTGTAAAAGTTATATGGATGCTCGTGATGCGGTCTGCCGTAACTTCTTAGAAGAATACGGTGCAGGTAACTTTGTTCGTACTGCAGAAGCTAAGTTCAAAACTGTTAGATACTTTACCTGTAGTGCTCTCGGCCACAACCATGAAGGTCAGCCGTATGAAGGCAAGAATGTTGTTGACCCCGTTATGTGGTTGCTTCAGCAGGCTGACTCCAGCATTAAAGCTGAGTAATTAAGATAATGTAATTCAACCACACAAAAGCACTTCATCGGAGCCGCAAGTCTCTGTATGAAGTGCTTTTGTGGTTATTGGAAATGGGGAGGAATTGTACCATATGAAATTGCTAAAAGCTATATTTGCTGCGATGTGTGTCGGGGTAACGCTGTTGTTTTTGTATTTTGAAAATCAATTATCGGTTATATCATTGGCGATTGCAGTGGGCTTTTATGTAGTAGCTTCAGCTATACATTTAGTCTTTCATGAGTGTGGTCATTTCTTTGGAGGATTAGTCAGTAAGTATAAACTGTTATTTTTTCGGTTTGGTCCATTTAATTTGGTGAAAACTGAAAAAACCAAAATTAAATTTACATGGTTAAAAACACATGGCGGACAGTGTGTTATGTATCCTTCTCAAACCAGCACAATTAAATATAAAGCGTATAACTTAGGCGGCGTTATTGCTAATGCCATAATTGCTGCTCTGAGTACATTACTGATGTTACCAAACAATTTTTATCTGTTGATGATGATGATTGAACTTGTGTTTGTTGGAGCTTATAAAATTCTCGTGAATCTGATTCCGCATAAGACGAATGGAGTTCCCAATGATGGATATATTGTGAAAATGCTTGATGCACACATTGCAATGCGAAAAGATTATGCCTTATATTTAAGAATATATGCTGACACATTTTTGAATAAAGCTATTTCTCCAAGTGACTATCAATACGAACGAAACGAGTCATTAAGTGACGACGAACTTTTGTATTATAATGAAATACAAGAAATATTGAAATCAATCAATGCTCAAATGAGTAAGCATGAGATTGACCATTGTAAGGGGATTGTGATTTAATGTTAAAATGATGTCAGGGTCAAAAGCCCCCGACTTTGATGCCTACGGATTGCTCCGTGCTACGCACTCCC
>ERZ779888.2544-NODE-2544-length-14820-cov-5.464815_pt1 | contig 14820 bp, 11 predicted proteins | sample MGYA00511245_ERZ779888 | MGnify/ENA primary metagenome ERZ779888 (study PRJEB29588, sample SAMEA2155255) | human gut metagenome | biome: human gut; feature: human-associated habitat; material: faeces | place: Denmark | collected 2008/2010 ... | reverse complement strand
ATAACATAAGGAGCGAGTAATGGAGAAAATTCAGCACAGTTACAATCAGGACGCCATACAGGTTCTCGAAGGTCTTGAACCGGTCAGAGTTCGTCCCGGTATGTACATCGGTAGTACCGATCTTCACGGATTGCATCACCTTGTCACCGAGGTCGTCGACAACTCTATCGACGAAGCGCTTGCGGGTTACTGTACGCATATAGAAGTGTTCATCAAGCCCGACGGAAGCGTTACCGTACAAGATAACGGAAGAGGTATTCCGACGGGTATTATAGAAAAGGAAGGCAAATCGGCGGTAGAAGTCGTTCTTACCAAACTCCACGCCGGCGGTAAATTCGGCGGCGGCGGATACAAGATAAGCGGCGGTCTTCACGGCGTAGGCGTATCGGTAGTTAACGCGCTGAGCAATCAACTTACCGTTACCGTCAAACAGAACGGAAACGTATACACGCAGCACTTTAAGCGCGGTATACCGCAGGACACGCTTACCGTAGTCGGTTCTACCGACGAAACGGGAACGATGGTAAACTTCTCGCCGGACGATACGATTTTCGAATCGGTTACGTTTAACTTCGACACGATGAAAACCCGTCTTCGCGAACTTGCCTATCTTAACAAAGGACTTCGTATCAGCCTTACGGACGAGAGAGAAGGACAGGAACAGAGCGAAACGTTCTATTACGAAGGCGGTATCGTTCACTTCGTGGAACAACTCAACGCCAGCAAAGAAACCCTTCTTCCGAAGATAATCTACGTTGACGAAAAGGCGAGCGACTGCGAAATCGAAATCGCGTTGCAATACAACACTTCCTACGCGGACGTTATTTACGCTTACGCCAACAACATTAACACCGAAGAAGGCGGCACGCATCTTGACGGATTCAAATTCAGCCTTACCAAAGTAATAAACGAGTACGGACAAAAACTCAAAGTTCTCAAAGACAACGAGAAGTTGAAGACCGAAGACATACTCGAAGGCATCACGGCGATTATCAGCGTCAAACTCCCGGATCCGCAGTTTGAAGGACAGACAAAAACCAAACTCGGCAACAGTTACATAAAAGGTTTGGTCAGTAAGGTCGTAAACGACAAAATCGGTGAATTTTTCGAAGAAAACCCGAAGGTGGCAAAAGACCTTATAGCGAAGTCGGTCAACGCTCAGAGAGCGCGTGAAGCGGCGAGAATAGCAAGAGAAAACTTCCGTCGCAAGGGCGTGTTTGAAAGTTCTTCTCTTCCGGGCAAACTTGCGGACTGTTCGGACACTAATCCGGAACATTGCGAAATCTATCTCGTAGAGGGTGATTCCGCAGGCGGAACGGCGAAGGAGGGGCGAGACAGACACTATCAGGCGATACTGCCGCTCAAAGGTAAGATACTTAACGTAGAAAAGGCGAGATTGCACAAAATTCTCGACAACGACGAAATCAAAGCGATGATCAAGGCGTTCGGTTGCGGATACAAAGAAGAGTTTGACATTACCAAACTTCGTTACGACAGAATAATCTGTATGACCGATGCCGACGTGGACGGCAGCCACATAAGAATACTGCTGCTCACTTTCTTCTTCCGTTTTATGCGTCCGCTTATCGAAGAAGGACACGTATACGTCGCGTTGCCGCCGCTTTACAAACTTACCAAAGGTAAGACGGAGCGTTATTGCTACGACGACGAAGAACTTAAACAAGCGCAGGAAGAAATGGGAAGATGTGAACTTCAGCGTTACAAAGGTTTGGGCGAAATGAACGCGCATCAGTTGTTTGATACCACGATGAATCCGGAAACGAGAACGCTTTTACGCGTTACGATGGACGACGCGGTGGCGGCGGACGAGATATTCACCGTGCTTATGGGCGAGAATGCGGAACTCAGAAGAGCGTTTATCGAAGAAAACGCCACGCTGGTAAACGAACTCGACCTTGACATCTAGGGAGGACAAAATGGCAAAGAAAGACAACGAACTGGAAAACATTAAGGAGATACTTTCCAAAACCAGGATAATCCCCGTAAACGTACGCGACCAAATGAGCAAATGCTTTATCAGTTACGCTATGGCGGTCAACGTAAGTCGTGCGATTCCGGACGTAAGAGACGGACTTAAACCCGTTCACAGAAGAATTTTGTACGCAATGTACGATATGGGCAACACCTACGACAAGCCGACCAAGAAGTGCGCGCGTATCGTCGGTGAAGTTCTCGGTAAATACCATCCGCACGGCGACTCGTCGGTTTACGACGCACTCGTCAGACTTGCGCAGTGGTTCAGCATAAACGTTCCTCTCGTCGACGGACAGGGAAACTTCGGTACGGTTGACGGCGACCCGGCGGCGGCGCAGAGATACACCGAGGCTCGTCTTAGCAAGATAGCGGGCGAGATGCTCAGAGATATCGACAAAGAAACGGTTGATTTCTATCCGAACTTCGACGATACGCTTATGCAGCCCGTCGTTCTTCCGGCGCATTTTCCGAACCTTCTGGTAAACGGCAGCGAAGGTATAGCGGTAGGTATGGCGACGAGTATTCCGCCGCACAATATGACGGAAGTAATAAACGGTACGATTGCCCTTTTGCAAAACCCGGACATCACCGTTGACGAACTTATGACGTACATACCGGCTCCGGACTACCCGACGGGCGCGCTCGTTATGGGCAGAGCGGCGATTGCGCAGGCTTACAGAACCGGACACGGCGGCGTCGTTATGCGTGCTCGCGCGGAAATCGAAGAACACAACGGAAAAGAACGTATAATAGTTACCGAACTTCCGTATCAGGTAAACAAAGCGTTGCTTATCAAAAACATCGCCGATCAGGTTAAAGACAAGAAACTCGACGGTATCAGCGACATAAGAGAAGAAAGCGACCGTTTCGGTATGCGTGTGGTAATCGAAGTTAAGCGCGACTTTAGCGCAAACGTCGTACTTAACACGTTGTATAAACAGACGAATATGCAGGTTTCCACCGGTATTAACTTCCTTGCGCTTGTCAGAGGCAAGCCGGTAGTGCTTAACCTTAAAGAAATGCTTTCCGAATACCTTGCGCACCAAGTAAACGTAATCGAAAGAAGAACGCGTTTTAACCTTAACAAGGCAATCGAAAGAGAGCATATCGTAAAAGGTTTGATTATCGCTATCGCCAACATCGACGAAGTAATCAAAGTCATTAAAGAAAGTCGCGAAAGACAGATAGCGTGCAACGCGCTTATGGACAACTTCCTGTTAAGCGAAAAACAAGCCAACGCTATACTCGATATGCGTCTTGCAAGTTTGACCGGACTGCAGGTAGAAAAACTTAAAGCGGAAGAGGCGGAACTGCAACTCACCATTGCGGACCTTACCGACATACTCGCAAAACCCGAAAGGGTAAGAGCGATTATCGGAGACGAACTCGCGCAGGTGAGAGATACCTACGGTAAACCGAGAAAGAGCGAACTCAGTTACGACGACAGCGAAATCGACATCGAAGATCTTATCGCAAGAGAAGATATCGTTATTTCGATGACCTATCAAGGATATATCAAGAGAATGCCGGTAAGCGAATACAAGGCGCAAAACCGCGGCGGCGTGGGCGTAACCGCACACAAAACGAAAGACGAAGACTTCGTCAAGAAAATGTTTGTATGCAATACTCACGACGATCTGTTGTTCTTCAGTAATCGCGGTAGAGCATACCGAATCAGGGCGTATAGGGTACCCGAAGCGACGAAAACGGCAAAGGGCAGAGCAATGGTCAACGTGCTTCCGCTAGCCGAAGGCGAAAGGATAACCGCGTTCTTACCGATAAAAGAATACAACGACGGATACATCGTAATGGCGACGAGAGACGGGCTTATCCGTAAGAGCGAAATAAGCGAGTTCGAATCCGTCAGAGCGAACGGTAAACTTGCGATAACCTTGCTTGGCGACGACGAACTTATCGAAGTCGAAATGACGAACGGCGAACACGATATACTCGTGGCGAGCCACAACGGTAAATGTATCAGGTTCTCGGAAAAAGACGTAAGAAGAACGGGCAGAGGAAGTCAGGGCGTACGCAGTATAAAACTCGACGAAGGCGACTATCTCGTAGATATGGCGATCGTCGAAGAAGGGCTTAACGTAATTACGATAAGCGAAAAAGGTTTCGGCAAACGCACGGACGTAAGCGAATTCAGAGTTCAGTCGAGAGCGGGTAAAGGAATAAAGGCAGGCAACTTCAACGAGAGGACGGGATTGCTTGTCAATATGAAACTTGTCGGCGACGACGACGATATAATCCTTATTGCGGACAACGGAACGATGATAAGAATACGCGCTTCGCAAGTCAGCAAGATAGGAAGAAGCACGAAGGGCGTCACGATAATGAAACTCAAAGGCGACGCGAAAGTCGTAGCGATGGCAATTACGATGCACGACGACGAAGCGGATTTCGACGACGTAGAAGTGGACGAAGCCGCGCTTAAAGAGGCGCAGGCGGAAGCGAACAGTGCGGCGGAAGAAGAAACCGTCGAAGCGGAAGCCACGACCGAAAACGTCGAAAAAGACGAGGAATAGTAAAAAATTAAACGACCGCCGCATTTTTGCGGCGTTTAGCCGTTAATAAAAACGTTAAATCGGAGATTGTGAATATGTATCGTATAATCGTAAACCCCGTTGCGGGAAAAGGAAAAGCAGTCGAAATCTTAGCGACCGTCGAAGGGATTTTCGCTAAGCGCGGAGTAGAATACAGCGTTTATAAGACCGAAAAATGCGGTGACGCAACCAAAATTACCGAAGAATTGACAAAAAACGGAGCGGATTTAGTCGTGCTCGGCGGTGACGGAACGTTTAACGAAGTTCTTAACGGTATAGTCGACTTCGAAAACACGACCGTCGGGTTCGTTCCTTGCGGAACGGGCAACGACTACGTAAAAGCGACCGACATACCCACCAACCCCGAAAAAGCGGCGGAAAGAATATTGAACGGAAAAATCGGATATACCGATTTTATCGATATGAACGGAAAACGTTGTCTTAACGTGGCAGGCGGCGGAATGGACACCGACGTACTGGTAAAATACGCCGAAATGAAGTGTTTTAAGGGCAAAGCGAAGTACTATGCGAGTTTGATAAGCGTACTTTTGCACCTTAAATTCCACAAAGTAAGAGTATCGATAGACGGCGGCGCGCCGGCGGAAAAGAGCGTTTTCTTAATCAGCATAGCAAACGGAATTTACATAGGCGGCGGAATGCCGATAAGTCCGTCTTCCGTGCTTAACGACGGCAAACTCAACGTCGTTATCGTAAACGAGATAAAACCGAGAAAAGTTCTCGGACTTTTGCTTAAATTCCTTAAAGGGAAACACGTAAACGAGCCTTGCACCGAAGAATACCTTTGCGACAGTGCGAAAATAGAAATTCTCGACGAAGGCAAAGTCCAAGCCGACGGCGAGGTTATGGAAGAGAAAGTGTTGGATTGTCGAATAGTGCATAATACGCTAAGAACGTACATCGAATAAAAAAGGTAACAGGATAATCGATAGACGTTTGTTTACGTCGCGGAAACGTAGCGCGGCGTAGGGGTTGTTTGGAGAAAAAATGATGAAACTTAACGAACATCTTATAGCGAAAACCGAGCCGATTGCGGACGAAAGGAACGTTATTTGCGGCGACGGGTACAGACTTAGCGTCCTTACCGACACGCTTTTGCGCGTTGAAGTGCAAAAAGACGGTATTTTTACCGACGAAGCGACTCAGTACGTCTGGAACAGGAACTTTGACGCGGTTGATTTTGACGTAAAAAACGACGGAAAACTTTGTAAAATAGTTACAGAAAAAACCACGTTCGTTTTCGACGTAAAGAAAAAGAAAGTCGTTCGGATCGAGTTTAGCGACGGAAGAACGGTTTCGGCAACAAACCGCGGAAATCTAGGCGGCACTTGTCGAACGCTGGATATGAGGATAGGCAAAGTTCGGCTCGGGAACGGCGTTTTGTCGAGAAACGGCGTTGCCGTGCTGCGCGATGACGGACTCGTCCTTTGCGGCGACGGAGTGGTTCGCGAACGCAAAGCGAAAGAAAAAGACGAGTATATTTTTGGCGCCGGCAAGGATTATCGGAAAGCGCTTGACGATTACTTTTATCTTACGGGGAAAACGCCGATGCTTCCGAGATACGTTCTCGGCAACTGGTGGAGCAGGTACTACGCGTACAAACAGGACGAATATATCAACCTTATGAACCGGTTCGAAAAGGAAAAAATTCCTATTACGGTGGCTACGGTGGATATGGACTGGCACTGGGTAAACGTTAATAAAAAGTTCGGCACGCATTACACTTCCAAAAATCCGTTTCAGCCCGAAGGTTGGACGGGGTATAGTTGGAATACTGACCTTTTCCCCGATTATAAGGCGTTTTTAAGTTGGTTGCATAAACATAACTACCACGTTACGCTCAATCTGCACCCTGCTTCCGGGATAAGAAGTTACGAAGACTGCTACGTCGATATGGCGCGCGCAATGGGAATCGATCCCGCGACGAAACGCGACGTACCGTTCGATTTTTCGGACAATAAATTTGTTAACGCATATTTTGACGTCGTTCACCGCCCGTACGAGAACGACGGCGTGGACTTTTGGTGGATCGACTGGCAACAAGGAACGAAATCAACGGTAAAAAACGTCGATCCGTTGTGGTTGCTTAATCACTACCACTATCTCGACAACGCAAGGAACGGCAACAGGGGACTGGTTTTGTCGCGTTTTTGCGGCGTAGGCGCGCAAAGGTATCCGTTGGGGTTCAGCGGCGACTACATCGTCAGATGGTCGAGCCTTAACTTTCAACCGGAGTTTACCAACCGCGCGAGCAATATAGGTTACGACTGGTGGAGCCACGATATAGGCGGACATAATTTCGGAATTTACGACGACGAACTGTATCTCAGATGGTGTCAGTACGGTGTTTTCAGCCCGATTAACAGACTACACAGCACTTGTTTTGCGTTGCAAGGGAAAGAACCGTGGAAACACAGCGAAACCGTGCGAAGAATAACGAGCGATTACCTTAGATTAAGACACGCGCTTATCCCGTACGTTTATACCGCGTCGTACCGCACGCACAAAGACAACGTTGCGCTTTGCGAGCCGATGTACTACCGTTATCCCGACGAAAAAGAAGCGTACAAAGTAAACAATCAGTACGTTTTCGGCGGGAAACTCATCGTTTGTCCGATAACCGAAAGGGCGGATAAACGCACGAAACTTGCCTGCGCCGAAGTTTGGTTGCCCGAAAAGGCGAGATATACGGACGTGTTTACGGGTACGATTTACGAAGGCGGAAAGAAAATTAAAATGTTCCGCGACCTTGAATATATCCCGGTTTTGGCAAAAGAAGGCACGATTATACCGTTGTCGGCGGACGAAGGAAACGGTTGTGACAATCCTAAAAACGTAAAACTGCTCGTTTTCAGGGGTAACGGCAGTTACGAACTGTACGAAGACGACGGAAAAACGAACGAATTCGAAAACGGAGCGTTTGCGACGACCGAGTATACGATAGAAGAAAACGGCGATACGCTTACCCTTAAAATCAACCCGACGAAAGGCGATCTTAGCCTTGTTCCCGAAAAAAGACGGTACGAAATATGCTTTAAGGACGTGGAAAACGGCAAAGTTTACGCAGACGGAAAAGAACTGCCGTTAAATAACGTCGTAATCGAAACGGAAAGCGCAGTCGGAGCGACCGTTACCGTAGAAAAAGCAGAAGGGAAAACGAACGGAGATTTGTTCGAAAGAGCAAACGAAATATTCAGCAGAGTACAAGGCAATAATTTGCTGAAACAGGCAAAATACCTTAATATCGCCAAAGCGACGACCAAAGAAGAACTGATAAAAGCAATCAAAAGAAGCGGTTTTTCGAAACGAGCGAAAGAAGCCGCACTCGAATATTTGCAATAGGAAATATGATTAAAGACGGAATTTTTACCTGCCCGTTTTGCGGAGAAAACCTTACCGTTAAGGGCAAAAGTTTGTTTTGCGTAAACAACCATTGCTTCGACGTAGCCAAATCCGGTTACGTCAATTTGCTGCCGGTCGATAAAAAGAACTCGGTTAATCCCGGCGACAATAAAGAAATGATCGCCGCGCGGGTAAGAGTAATGAACAAAGGATATTACAAGACGCTCGCCGACAAAATAATCGAAAAACTCGGCGGTCTTAACCCGACGAGAATACTTGACGCCGGGTGCGGAACGGGCTACATTCCTTATAGACTGAAAGAAGAGTTTAAGGATACCGAAGTAGTGGGTACGGATATCTCAAAGTATGCAATAGAGCAAGCAAGCAAGTTGTATAAAGAGCCTGCGTTCGCGGTGGCGAGCAGTAAGAGTATGCCGTTTGAAAAAGGCAAAGCGGACGCGGTGATTTGTGCGTTCGCGCCGGTATACGCAAGCGAGTTCGGTAGAGTGAGCAAAGAAGGCGCAATATTTTTAAGAGTTGTTCCGGCGAAAGAACATTTGTACGGATTGAAAGAATTTTTATACGACGCACCGAGATACAACGAAGAAGACGAAACGAGTTTTTGCGGATACGAAGGGATCGGCGTGGAAAAAGCGGAAGGAGAGTTCGTCGGAGATAAAGACGATATTGCCGCGCTCGTAAAAATGACGCCGTACTATTACCATACTTCCGTGGAAAAACTCGAAAAAATTAACAGCATTGAGCGACTTGCGGTTAATACCGCTTTCGAGATAAGGACGTTTCGTAAAATTTAGTTTTTTTCCGATAAAATACAGCGCGCGATGAAAGGAATCGCCGTATGAAGAGCGAACAAACCGAACCCTGCCGCGCAAAGGATTATGCCTTTAGTGCGGTTTTCTTTTATCGGACAGGCACCGACGATACCCGTTATCGGTAAATCGAATCAACGTTATATATAGCACGACGTTTTCCGTCGGTAAAATCCGACGAAAAAACCGCTACAAAACGGAAATCAAGCCAAGTTTTCTGTTCTCGTAAGACAGGATTTCCGCTATGTCCGAATAAGGTAAAGGTAAACGGTCGAGCAACACGAAAATACTAATTTGGGTACTCGTAAAAGCACTTTTAAGCGACTGACACGGCACGTTTACGTTTCGGAACGACGGAATATAGGACGTGTTTTGTATTAAGGCGTTAAGTTTTGCGAGCGAGCGGTAGATTACGTTTTTTATGTAGTTAAGCGTTCTGCGTTGCTGACAGGACGAGCGCGGAAGCATACCTACGAGGTAGTCGAGTTGGTTTTCTTCCAGGATTACGATTTGTTCTATCGTGGCGGCTCCGTCGTCGGAGTTTTCGAGAGCGGTGCGGTATTCGCGCGCGAGTCGTTCGAGATTGTTGGGCATAGCGTCTCCGTTTTTGTCATAATATGTCGAAAATTCGAAAAAAGTGATTATTTTTTGTAAGGCGGAATTAAATTATTGCATTATCCTTGATTATGTAGTAAAATATTTAATAATTCTAATAACGAATGAAATAAATTTTTTCAGAGGTAAAAATGCTGGATTTAAGATTTGTATGCGATAACATCGATTTGGTTAAAGACAAACTTGCCAAAAGAAACAGTAAACTCGATTTGACCGAACTTACCGAACTCGCCGCCGAACGTCGCGCGACGATAAAGAAGACGGAAACGCTCAAAGCGGAAAAGAACAAGGCCAGTGCGGACATAGCCGCTATGAAAAAGAACAAACAGCCTTGCGACGATTTGATTGCCGCTATGAAAGAAAAGGGCGAAGAGATTAAAAAACTCGACGCGCGTCTTGCCGAAGTCGAAGCGCGCCTGACCGAGATAATGTACGTTATACCCAACCTCGTAGACGACAGTCTTCCCGTAGGACCGGACGACAGTTATAACGTGGAAGTAAGAAGATATCTTCAGCCGACCGAGTTTTCCTTTACGCCTCAGGCGCACTGGGACATCGGCGAAAAGTACGGCTGGCTTAACCCCCAACAGGCGGCGAAAATAACGGGTACCCGTTTTACCGTTTATCACGGACTCGGCGCAAGACTGGAAAGAGCGGTCATCAACTATATGCTCGACACCCACACGGCAAACGGCTACGAAGAAGTTCTTCCCCCGTTTATGGTTAACAAGGACTCGATGCTCGGCACCGGTCAACTTCCTAAGTTCGAAGAAGATATGTACGCGGTAAAAAACAGCGATTTCTATCTTGTGCCGACTGCGGAAGTTCCCGTAACCAACCTTCACCGCAACGAGATACTCGCGGCGAAAGATTTGCCGATCAAGTACTGCGCTTACACGGCTTGTTTCAGAGGCGAAGCCGGCAGTGCGGGGAGAGATACCAGAGGACTTATCCGTCAACACCAGTTCAACAAAGTAGAACTCGTTAAGTTCACCCGTCCGGAAACGAGTTTTGACGAACTCGAAGACCTTACGCACGAAGCGGAAAGTATTCTGCAAGGACTTAAAATTCCGTACAGAGTGGTTTGCCTGTCGACGGGCGACGTAGGTTTCGGTTCTTGCAAAACGTACGATATCGAAGTTTGGATGCCGTCTTACGGCAGGTTCGTGGAAATCTCTTCGTGCAGTAACTATATCGACTTCCAGGCACGCAGAGCGAACATCAAGTTCAGAGACAACGACGGCAAAGTAAAACTCGTTCATACGCTTAACGGCAGCGGACTTGCGGTCGGCAGAACGGTAGCGGCGATACTCGAAAACTATCAGAACGAAGACGGCACGGTTACCGTACCCGAAGTGCTGAGAAAGTACGTCGGACTCGATATTCTGAAATAAAAAAACAATCGAAGTTGCGTTCGTTTTTACGATTAACAATCAATAAAAAGGAACATTGAATGAAAAAGAAGAACTCCTTCGGCGACATAATAGGAGCGATAGCGGGCGGTTTTGCCGCGATAATCAAAGGCTTAATCCGCTTGCTGCTCAAAGTTTTGGTAACTTTCGGACTGTGGTTGCCCGCTCTTTATGCGCTGCTTGGGGTTATTCTTTATTACGGAGCGGATTTTAACCCGTTCGTGTTCGACGTTTATAGCGTAATTTATCTGTCGGGCGGCGTGGCTTGCGTCGTCTGCGCGATTATCATATCGGTAAGAAACGTGTTCGTTTTGCCGGTAAAAAGCGCGGTTAATCGCAGAAGAGACAGATTAAACGACGAGTGGGCGGAAGAAAAATTCGCCGAAGAAGAACAAGCCGAACGCCTTAAAAAAGAAAAGGAAGAACGTCGTTTCAGTCCGCCTGAGGGCGATTATCCCGTTTTTGACGAAAAAGAACAGGAAAAACCGCGCGAAAAGGAAGAAAAAATCGAAGAGCCGGAGTATCTCGTGGACTTGGACGAAGAGGACGAGTCGGAAGCGGAACGGCGAAAAGCCGGAGAACTTCTTTTCGACTGGGTGCCGGTAAAGAAAGAAGTTAAGGCAAAACCGAAAATGGAAAGCACGCCGAAAAAGGAAATTCCCGAAGTGTATTTTTCCAAACTTAACCCCAGTATACTCGTGCACGAGTACAAGGACAGGTTCGAACTTTTCCAAATGACGGGGGATAAGACCGTTTATATCGGTGTCGAATACAAATAATGGCTAAGAAAAAAAGAGTGTGGGAATTGGATTTTTGGCGAGGACTGGCAATAATCCTCGTCGTGTTCGACCACGCTTTTTTCGATTATGCCCGAATTTTTTCGGCTTGGGAAAACTGCGGAGTGCCGCTTCTTGAAAAAATAAACGAAATTTCCGTTTCTTACTTTATCGGCGACGTGCGCTTTTTTTGGCGCCCTGCGTTTTTATTCCTGTTTTTCTGCGTTTCGGGAATCTGTACTTCGATGTCGAAAAACAACTTTCTTCGCGGCGTAAAATTATGGTGCGTAGCGCTGTGCATAAGCGTAATTACTTTCATCGCCGAAGCGCTCGGCGGACAAGGAACGTTCGTTTTGTTCGGCGTTTTGCACTGCCTGGCGGCGATAATTTTAATCTATTCTTTAGTGGATTTTATAATCCGCGGCGCATTTTTTACAATCGAAAAAATATCGAAAAAACCGATAAACGAGATAATAAAAGTAGCGGTAAACGCAACGATAATGTTCGTTATTTGCGCGGTTACGCTATATGTTAATATTAAGTACAATCCGAGATTTTACGACGTGGAAAAGAACTACGCAATAAGCGAACTCGACGGAAAAATCTTCGGAATTTTATTCTTTACCAACGAGTGGTGGACTGCGGATTACTTCCCGATTTTCCCGTTTATATCCTTTTTCTTTTTCGGAGCGGGCATATCGAAAATTCTATACAGCAAAAAGAAAACGCTTTTCCCTTTGCTTGACGGGTGCTGGCACAACGTTTTTTCCGCGGCGGGCAGACACTCGCTTGCCGTTTATCTGCTCGGACAGGTGGTTGCTTTGGTTATGGGCGTTTTGCTCTCGCTTGCGTTTTTAGGGACGACGCTATTGTTCTCGTAAAGACTTAACGAAGGCATTTTCCGAATTCTTTTTCTTAGAGTAATTATCGAACAAATCAAATAAAAAAGCCGTACTCGGCACACCGAGAAACATTCCCCAAAATCCGAATATTCCGCCCCAAAGTATAATTGATACCGTTATCCAAAATCCGCTTAATCCGACGTATTTTCCTACGATAACGGGATATGTCGTAAAGCCTTCTATTTGCTGCAGGATAATCACCGCTATCAAAAATACGAGCGCCTTGTCAGGGGAAGCGGCAAAGACGATCACCGTACCTATCGTACCGGCAATATATGCGCCTAATATGGGAATTAGGTTCATAAAACCTACGATTAGGGATATCAAAGCGGCATAAGGCACTTTAAGAATAAGCATCGTCATATAACACGCGAACCCGAGAATACACGCTTCGGTGAGTTGACCGCCGAGATATTTTGAGAACTTTTCCGACGCACCGGTAAGGAAAGAACGCACTTTTAAGTTTTTGTCTTTGAAGAGTAAACCGATTGCGTTTTTCAGACGGGATTTAACTTCTTTTCTGCCGGTAATCAGCATTACGGCAACGACAGTTCCGAACAATACGTTGTATATTCCGGTAAAAAGCGTTTGCATCAGATTTATGATTTGCGGAACGTAATCGGTGATTTTTGAGACGACGAATTTATACGCTTTTTCAAGAACGGGTTGTAAAAATTCCAAGCCTTTTATTCCGCTTACGGCGGCGGTTACCGTGCCGGAAGAAAATCTTTCGATAATTTCTTTTACGCTTTTCACGCCCTGCGGAATAATAAGGACGGACAGTACGGCGACAACTCCGCCGAATATAAGAAAGGTGAGTGACAGGCAAAGAAGTTCTTTGATTTTAGCGTTTTTTACGTTTTTGAATACTTTTCGCTCGAAAAAAGACAAAGGTACGCTCATCGCAAGGGCAAGCACGACGCCGATTATGACGGGTTGCAGAATTTTGAAAATTTTGCCTAAAAATCCGCCTACCGCGCCGAAATTGAATACAAAAAAAGCCGCAATCGTTACGAGCAAAAGTTTTATTACGAATTCCGCGCACGGTTTTTTCATATTGTTAGTATATATGCTCCGCAAAAAAATATTACATCGACAAAAATCGACTTTTTTCGACGATAAACGCGTATTAACAATGATTGATATAGGTTATAATTCGTAGAAAAGGAGATAAAAATGCGTACGGGAACGAAGTTTTTTAACGGCGAAAATTACGGAGAATTTGCCGCGATTTTTAATAATTATTATTCTGCCGGGAAAGTGGCGGTAATTGCGAGCGAAAAGACGGACGGCGACGAATTGATCAGAGCGCTCGGCTCGGACTACAACGCCTTGCTTTATTCTTCGAGCCGCGTTCCGGACGCCTTGCCCGACGGGGTGCGTTTTTTGATAGGGATCGGCGGAACGGAAGTAATTTCAAAAGTAAAAAATCTTGCCAAAGGTCGCAAATTTGCGTTTATTCCCGATTTTTTCGATTATCGGTTTTTGTGCTCGTTTGACGGAATTTTCGCTTTGCCGGAATTCGTCTTTTTAAGCGAAAAAGCAAGAAGCGATAAAAGGTTTTTTTGCGAAAGACTGTACGAAAACGTGTTCGTTTTGTACGCAGAGTGCGTGATAAAACTTTATTACGGCGGCGCGTATCCGTACGGCGATTGCGTTGCGGAAACGTATAAAGGTTTTGCCGAGCGAGTTTTGCGCGGACGTTCGTCGAAAGAAGATTTTTTAAGCGAAGGAATAAGGTTTGTTGCCGGCGCGGTGAACTATTTTTACGGCGAAAAGACTCGTTCGTTGATTACAGACAAGGTGTCGGGTGAATACGGAAACGCTCCGGGCGACGCTTTTTTGACGGCGTATTTTCTTATTTTAATGCTTAAAAACTTTACAAAACGCCCGTTCCGTGATATTCTTTTACCGTCGGAAAGACCCGTTGTCGGAGTAAAGAGCATAGAGAGCAGGGCGTTTGACGAAAGCGTTTTGCCGACCGACGAAGAACTGAAAGGCTATTATCGAAAAATATCTTTTCTCGTCGATATGAACGAACCCGATACGGAAAGACTGCTCGACGCACTCGGACGTGCGGCGGACGAAAACAGTCCGGTTTTTGCGATAATAAATAACGAAGGAATTACGGACGCATTAAAAAATGAAAAACCTGAACGACATTTCTGTATATCTATTTGATATGGACGGCACGCTCAATATGGGCGAAAGACCCCTCCCCGGAGCAATGGAAACCCTGAAAATCCTTACCGACGCGGGAAAAACCGTTTGTTTCGTAACCAACAACAGTTCCAAAAGCAAATACGATTACCTTAAAAAAGTGCGCAGAATGGGGTACGACGCCGATATTAAGCAGGTGATCACGAGCGGTATGGCAGGCG
>ERZ779888.2543-NODE-2543-length-14828-cov-2.817302_pt1 | contig 14828 bp, 10 predicted proteins | sample MGYA00511245_ERZ779888 | MGnify/ENA primary metagenome ERZ779888 (study PRJEB29588, sample SAMEA2155255) | human gut metagenome | biome: human gut; feature: human-associated habitat; material: faeces | place: Denmark | collected 2008/2010 ... | reverse complement strand
CAGCCGGTGTCCGGTCGGTCGGTGTGACTTGGGGCTTCCGCGACCGGGCGGAGTTGTATGAACACGGGGCAGACCACGTAGTGGACCGCCCCGGTGAGATTCTCGAGTTGCTCTGAAATGTTTAACAGTAGAGTTCTACGTCGTTCGGTGTGATTTTGGTGCCGCTCAGGACCACGAGCCGCTCGATGACGTTGCGCAGTTCGCGGATGTTGCCCGTCCACGGCATTTGCCGGAGCATTTCGACCGCTTTTTTATCCATCGGTTTTCGCGGCATGTCGTATTCTTCGCAGATCATATCGATGAAGTGATCGACCAGCAGGGGAATATCCTCCGAGTGTTCGCGCAGGGGCGGTACTTTGATCAGGATAACGCCGATACGATGGAAAAGGTCTTCGCGGAAATTTCCTTTTTTAATCTCTTCTCGCAGGTTCTTGTTCGTCGCCGCGATGATCCGCACGTCCAGATCGATCACCCGATCGCTGCCAACACGCATGATCTGCCGCTCCTGAATGACACGCAGCAGCTTCGCCTGCATAGCCGGAGAAACATCTCCGATCTCGTCCAAAAAAATCGTCCCGTGATTCGCCCGTTCAAAATAACCGATTTTCCCCCCTTTTTTTGCTCCGGTAAATGCTCCGTCTTCATAACCAAACAGCTCACTTTCAATCAAATTATAAGCAATAGCCGCGCAGTTTACGTTGATAAAAGGGCCGTCCGCGCGTCGGCTGTTTTTATGAATTTCCTTAGCAAGAAAGGTTTTTCCTGTGCCGCTTTCTCCCGTAAGAACAATGGTTACGTTTTTCCGGCAGACCTTCTCCAAATTTCGGTTGATTTCAGCAATATTTTCTCCATTCCCGCGCAGTCTCGCTTCACAGCCGAGTTCGTTCCTGCCGATTTTAATTTCATCGCTGCGGAATAGTCGGTCATGCGTCTTCGTCTTTTCTTTGACGAACTCCAAATAGTCTTTTTCATCTCCGATTGCATAGATGGATAACTTCTCATCACGAATTTGTGTATCCGCAAAAAGACGAGAGACCGCGGCTGCCCTGCCGTTAACCGTACAGAAAGCCGGCGCATTCGGCAGCATTGTTCGCAAGCTTTCAATTGCGTTTAGGATATTGCTTTCAAATAAATCTTCCGGAGAGTTGGAAGTTCCTCCTTCCATATATCCGGCAAAGGTTTCCCCTCGCAAAACTTTCTTTACTTGCTGCGCGTCGCTGTTTGGCTTGCTGAAAAAACGAATATGTCCCCTGCGAAACAGCAATAAGATTCCATCTCCGATTTCGCTGAAAGGTCTGCGATATTCCTGTGATCCCAGCGCAAAGCGCAGCATTTTTTTTGCTTTTAGTTCGATACAAAGAGACTCTTCCGAAAATGCAGTATGAAGCAATGTCTGTCCTTCAAAAAAAGTCGAAGTATCCTCCAGTTGCTTTATTAGTGGAAAAGAATCAGAGTTTTCATATTGAAATACCACAATACGCCAAGCTTCATCTATCGGTATCATCTGTTGTGCCTGTTCCGGTCGTATACATTCTCCTGCCCTCTTGCCCATGTACAGTACCAAATCTCCGTTTTCTGCTGCTCCTTTGCAATACCAGCGGACATCCTCTGTATCGTTTCTTGTAAATTTCAAAGCTTCCTCGTTCAAAAGCACTGCCTTCTTTTTGTCATTTATCGCAAAATAACCTAAGTCCACCGTTTTCCCCTCATTTCCGTTTCTCTCCGGTATGACAAAAACAGCCAATCACACCGATTCGGATTGGCTGTTCGTGTCTGTTCCTACATTGCTTTATTTTTGATTTCTTCCAGCAGCTTCGCGGTGAAGTCCTCGACGCTCATTTCACCGAGTTCCCCGACCTTGCTCGAGCGAACGGTCAGTGTGCCTGCTTCGGTTTCTCTCTCACCGATCACGCAGATATAGCTGTCCCTCTCGTTTCTGGCCTCTCTGAGCTTATAGCCGATCTTTTCGTTTCTGATATCCGTTTCCACACGCAGACCCGCTTCTTCCAGCTTCGCGGCGACTTCCTGTGCGTACGGTGCGAATTTTTCGGTGACCGTCAGAAGTTTTACCTGTACAGGTGCCAGCCACAGCGGGAATTTGCCGGCGCAGTGCTCGATCAGAATACCGATAAAACGTTCAATCGAACCAAAGATGACGCGGTGGATCATAATCGGTCTGTGCTTTTCACCGTCTGATCCCACATAAGTTAAATCAAATCTCTGCGGCATCTGCATGTCAAGCTGGATTGTGCCGCACTGCCAGGTTCTGCCGATGGAATCCTGCAGATGGAAGTCCAGCTTCGGGCCATAGAACGCGCCGTCGCCCTCGTTGATGACGAACGGAACACCCATTTCCTCGATGGCGTTTCTGAGAGCGCCTTCTGCCATTTCCCATTCTTCGTCGGTTCCCATGGAGTCCTCCGGTCTGGTGGAAAGCTCTACATGATACTCGAAACCGAACATTTTATAGACATCATCGCAGAATTTTGCAACGCCCTTAATCTCATCGTTAACCTGTTCAGGCAGCATGAAGATATGTGCGTCGTCCTGCGTGAAGGTACGGACTCTCATCAAACCGTGCAGCGCGCCGGAAAGCTCATGTCTGTGCACCTGTCCGAGCTCGCCGCAGCGAATCGGAAAATCTCGGTAGGACCACATTTTACGCTTGTATACCAGCATCGACCCCGGGCAGTTCATCGGCTTGATCGCGTAATCCTCGCCGTCGATCTTGGTGAAATACATGTTATCCTTATAGTGATCCCAATGGCCGGAGGTCCTCCAAAGATGCTCGTTGAGAATCAGCGGTGTTTTGATCTCTTCGTAGCCTCTCTTCTTATGCTCCGCTCTCCAAAAAGCCTCCAGCTCATTGCGGATGATCATGCCCTTTGGCAGGAAAAACGGGAATCCCGGACCTTCCTCGGGCAGCATGAAGAGATCCATCTCCTTGCCGATCTTGCGGTGGTCTCTCTTTTTCGCTTCCTCCAATTTTTCGACGTAGGCATCCAGTTCTTCCTGGGTCGGGAATGCAGTCGCGTAAATTCTCTGCAGCATCTGTCTGTCGGAATCGCCTCTCCAGTAAGCGCCCGCCACGCTCATCAGCTTGAACGCCTTAATCTGACCGGTGGATTCCATGTGCGGCCCCGCGCACAGGTCCGTAAAATCTCCCTGTGTATACATCGTGATGACCGCATCCTCCGGCAGGTCTTCAATCAGTTCCACTTTGTAGTCCTGATTTCTCTCTTTAAAGAATTGAAGTGCTTCCTCTCTAGAAACCTCGCTTCTGACCAGCGGCAGGTTTTGCTGCACGATCTTTTTCATTTCCTTCTGAATCTTGAGGAAATCTTCTTCGCTGAATTTATGCTCACACTCCATATCGTAATAGAATCCGTTGTCGATAGCCGGTCCAATCGCGAACTTGGTGTCCGGCCACAGGTGCTGGATGGCCTGCGCCATGATGTGAGACGCGGTATGTCTGTAGGTATGTCTAACCTGTTCATCTTCCCAGTTTAATTTTTCTTTTGCCATGATATGATAGCTTCCTTTCTCTCATTGATTGATATTTTACGCGTCGGAGCACGAAACGCGCGCCGATGCTTCCTACGCGAATTCGTCCGGAATTGTTCTGCCGGTTCCGGCCCCGTATCAGGTGCCTTGTGCGGAGGCGCCTCCGGTATTCTCTGCGGACTGCTCGGTCGGCGTGCTTGGCTCCGTCGGCACAGTCGGATCAGTTGTACCCGGCGTGGTCGGAGTCGTCGGAGTCGTCGGTTCGGTCGGGGTCGTCGGCTCAGTTGGCGTGGTTGGGTCCGTCGGTGTGGTCGGATTGCTCGGGTCAGTTGGCTCGGTCGGATTGCTTGGATCGGTGCCCGGCTCGTAATCCGGATCGTCCGGATCATCTACACCGTCCGGGTTATCCGGATCGGTCGGCTCTGCCGCAGGTTCGTCCTTTTTCGTTTCGCCTTCCTTAATCTTATCCAACTGCTTCGCGTCCTTCGCCGCCTGAATGCGCCGGCTGATCTCACTGCTGATGGCATTGACCGTCGATGTGGTCGTATAATCCTCCTGCCCAAAGACCTCCTTATGGAATTCCGTCGTGTTATTCGTCAGACTACCGCCCGGGAACACATAGGATACCCCCTTGATCAAGCCGCTGGTCCACTTGTACGGCCAACCGCTGCCGGAGGCGATATTGTACTTCGGCAGGCGGAAACCGAGCGCCAAAATATCGTTCATCTTCAGATTGGTCTTGACCTGCGGTACAGCCATGTCAATGATTTTTTTGACGTCGCTGAACGGCATGGTCTTGATTTTTTGGAAAACCAGAGAAACGACCGTACGCATTCTTTCCGTACGTTTGATATCATCGCCGGTACCCTTACGGATACGACCGTAGGAAACCGCCTGCACGCCTTCCAGCGTCTGTACGCCCGGCGCTTTGACAAGATTGTAATCCTTTTTGCCGATATTTTTTGCCGTCTGTCTGGTATATTTGTTCAGTTGATTGATCTCGTACTGCTGCACATCGACGGTAATGCCGCCGACCGCGTCAACCACATCCGCCACCGTCTTGAAGTTTACGATGACATACTGGCTGAGGTCAATATCCAACGCCTGATTCAGTGACTTCATCGTCATCTCCGGTCCGCCGTAAACGCAGGCATGGGTGATTTTGTCATACGTAGAGGTATCGCCGAGCTTCAGATAGGTGTCGCGGTATACCGAGGTCAGTGTCACATCGTTGGTCTCCTCGTTAATGCTCGCGATCATAATCATATCGCTGCGGGTACCCTTGATATTATCCATATTACGGCTGTCCACGCCGAGCAGGAGAATATTGATGTAGCCATCAACCCCCACCAGCGAAAGATCATAGTTTTCCTGAATCGGCTCATGCATTTCATCGACCACGCGATTCATGTAGCTCCATACGACCGCACCCACGATGACAGCGGCCAGCAGTAGAATAATCACGATTAAGGCAATGACCTTATGCGACGTTTTCATTTCTTTGATTCTCTGCGTCAGCCGCTTCTTCGGCGGCTGCTCATTGCCGTTCGATTCCCGGCGTTTGTCTGCTCTGCTCATTCTGTAAAGATCCCCCTCTTTTTCTTGATCCTCGCGGCCCGCGCGGCGTCCTCTTCCAGCATTTTCTGATAATAGTCCGCCGCTTCTCCGATATCCCCGTCAAAAAGAAGCGTTCCCAGACGCATCACCATACCGCGCTTGCAGAAGGATTTTGCCACGCCTGTGGAGTGGGTCACGAATAAAAATGTAACGTTTTCTTCATTTACAATATGATTAATCTTATCAATGCACTTTTTTTTGAACTCACTGTCGCCGACACTGAGCGCTTCATCGACGATCAGAATCTCCGGTTCGATGCTGACATTGATGGCGAACCCCAATCTCGCCTTCATGCCGCTCGAATAGGTACGGGTCGGCTGATCGATGTAATCTCCGAGATCTGCGAATTCGATGATCTCCGGTTCCAGTTTACGGACTTCCTCGTCGGAAAGCCCCATCAGCTGCCCTCTAAAATAGATATTTTCACGCCCCGTAAACTCCGGATCAAAGCCCGCGGTCAGTTCCAACAGCGCGCTGACACGTCCGTCAACCGTAATCTCGCCGGATGTCGGATATGCTACGCCTGTAATCATCTTGAGAATGGTGGACTTGCCGGCGCCGTTTTTGCCGAACAGCGCGACAGATTCCCCCTGCTTGATGGAAAACGAAAGGTCGTTGACCGCGATTTTTTCTTTGTACTTCGCTTTCTTGCTGAATAAAGACTTAAAGCGCTGCCTGTCACTCTTAAAAAGCTTGTACATTTTCGTCACATGATCGAATTGAATGACTGTTTTATCCATCATCAAATCACCTATATCCTACTCTCGCATGTACCGTTTACAGCACATCCGGTATTTCCTTTTTGAGCTTGCCGTATGCCCAGACAGCCAAAACGCCCATCACAATCAGCACAATCACGTAGTTGCGCAGTTCCTCCGGTGTTTCCCAAAACCAGACCTGCTTGATGAACACATTGCGATAGCCGTTCGCGCAGATGGTCACCGGATTAAAGAGCAGGATTTTTTTGACCCACACGATTTCAATCTTGCCGGCGTCGTAGAGAATTCCGGACAGCCAGAACAAGGCCTGCGTCAAAGATTTTACCAGATTCAAAAAGTCCTGGCTGATCGCCGAAAGCACACCCGCGAACAAGCCCCACACGCTAAAAAAAGCAAACATCATCAGCATGTAGACCGGCAGCTGCAGATAGTAGATTGTCGGCAGATAACCAAATCCGATAAAAATCAGAATCATGATGGCCAAAAGCCCGATATGCACCGCCAGACAGGACAGACTGACAAAGGTCGGAATCGTGGAAATCGGAAATTTGATTTTGGTGACCAGATAGCGATATTTGCGGATGGAACCAGCGCCGCCGGTGATCATATCCCGCATATAGTACCAAGGAATCATGCCCGCGATCAGCCACAGAAAGAACGGATAGCCGTCCACATCGCTGCCCTTGCGCAGTCCGACGGTAAACGCGAACCAGAATACGAAGATCAGAATCGCCGGACGGATCACCGCCCATGCCCAGCCCAGCACCGCGCCGCTGTATGTTTTTTTAATATCGGATTTTGCGAGCTTGACAAGCTGCTTCCGATACGCGAGATGGTCACTGATAATTTCTTTGCATGTACTCAAATCTTACCTCTTTCCTAATCACGTTTTGGCAGATGTACCAGCGTCCTGTTCGGAGTCACATCGTAGCCATAATGATGCTTCTTGCCGGCCAGCTTATAGAGCAGATACTCTCTGGTCGGTTTCGTGTATTTTTCCACTGCCGGATAGTCCGGGAAGCGGTTGATTTCCGGAAATTTGATGCCGTCATTGGTAACTGCCAGATCCACGCCAAAAAACTCCAACTGCTTGATGGATTTCGTAACGTCCAAAACCTGCTGCTTCACCTGTTCCCAGTGCGGCAGATAGCCGTCAATCGGCACCCCGGTATCCGGATGAATCGGACAATCCTCGATGGAATTGTTCATCACAATCTTCGCATCATGGAAATGTCCGGTCGCGACATCGATGGTCGCCGTCATACCGCCCGCGCCGACATTATCGACCGCGCCTGTCTTTTTGGAGCCGAAACGCACATAGGCATTGCCAATCTGCGGATTCTTGCCGTCCTTTTTGAAAACGATCATGCGCACCGTATTGACCGCGCCGTCATAGACAGCCTTGAGCTCGTCACACATATTGATATATTCGGTTACCAGATACTGGTTGTTGATATCTTCAAGAATATCCAACACCTGCTGCTTCGTTACGTCCTGATAATTGAGCTGGTATTTGCCGTCTTCATAGGTGAATTTATAGAAGCCGTCTCCATGTGAACCTTCATCCGGCTTGAGCGCGAGCACGCCTTTTTGCTCCACCAGATGGAAGATCTCGTCGAAGGTGTTGGTGTAACCCTCCGGCAGATCCATCATGGAGATTACCTTGTTGTTTCCGTTCTTGCAGATGATATGGTAATAGTAAGCCGGGAAGCAGTCGTTGTAGTCCGAGCAGACATATTTGACCGTAATCTTATCCTCCATCCACTTCCGGTATTTTGGGTTAATGTGACGCAGCCACTTGTATTCAAAATCGGAAATGTATTCTCCGAGATTTTCCTCGGTGATGCCGTATTGCGGGATGCGGTAAGACAAAAATCCATGCTTGTACGCCCACAGCTTTTCTCGGAAGGTCGCCTCCTTATTGGTCCAAAAATCTGTCCAGACATTAGAAATCCAACGGGTAGACTGGTAAGGCACCAGCCCCTTCGGATAGAAGGCGCGCGCGAATTTCGCGCGAATACGCAGATGCATCTTATGCAGCCCGCGACTGATTCTGACCCCCGCTTTCGCGTAGGCTTCTTTTTTTTGTTCTACTTTACGCTTCAGATACGCGGAGGTTTCCTTGCTGAACGGTTTCGCGGTCGGATATTCCGGATGGTTGAGCAGATTGACAATTTTGAAACCATCCGTGGAAATCACGATTTCCGCGCAGAAAAACTCCAGCTGCGGCACAAATACGCAAAGGCGACGAATCACATCCGCAATTTCGTCCCAATGCGGAATCGGTTTGCCGCGCCAGCTGCCTTCGGTCACATCGCAAGGCTCCGCCTTGACAAAGCGATAGATATCATCCTCGACATCGGCTTCTTCCAAGCTGTCCGAGTGCTTCATCGCCAGCACCTTGAGAGAAGTCTTTTCGTATTCGTCAAAGACGAAGTATCCGTCACCGATGACGGGATTGTCACCAAACTCATTGAAAACGATGAGATTCAGTACACCGTAATCGGTATCTTCGCTGAGTTCTACCTGTTCTTTGACTACCAGTGTTACGCGGTAATCGCTGAGGATTTCCTGAATTCTCTCCTTCGGGCGTTCTCTGCCCTCCAGATAAAACACACCATCCCGATACTCCAGCGTACTCGCGTAACCACCATTGGCAGAGGACACCGTCAGGCTGCCCTTTTCCTGCAATAACGCGAAAAGATCCTCGAAAGTGTCACCTGCGTTGTCGTCGTACAGAGGAATCAGCACCGTTTCATCGTAGCGCTTGCTGATTTGATAGTAGAGTGTCGGCATATAACCGCGGAACGGCTTAAAAATCGTGTGCATGGTTACCTTATCGGTGATCCACTTGCTGTAGGTTCCGTTCAGCGGTCTTAAAAACGCGTAATCCTTCGCAGAGATATAGTCGTCGACGTTCTCTGCAGTGATGCCAAGTCTGGCGGCCTGTTCCGGCAGGAAGCCATGCCGCAGTGCCCAGCGCGTATCTTTTTTGGAAAATCCGTAGTCACGGGTTCTGTGCCTGTAAGACTCCCGCACCCAGCGGCGCGCTTCTCCTCCTGTAAAACCTCTCGATGTCGGGCCGAGCGCCAAGGCGTCAACGACCAGTTTTTTTAGTCCCATTTATTTCGTTGTCCTCCTGTTGTAGTCTTCAGGGGAGTTAAAGTCCTCTGTGCCGTCCTGAATCAGAATATAATCGGCGGCAATTGTTTTTTCACCGAACGGCAGTCCCTCAAAGGACTGATATACCTGCCATCCGATGCATTTTTCTATTTTTCCCGCGAGGAAAAGCTCCCGCACCCGATCCACGTGCTGCCGAAACAGCGCGCCGTCCGCGACCTTGATCGCTACGATGGAGCGTTCATTGCCGAAGAACAAGAGCTTTTCTGCAGGGGTTTGAACGATTTTTTTAATCACCTGCTCTGAGTAAAAGGTATCGCCATAGAGGAAACACGCATCGTTTTCGATGAGTTCCTCCGTAAACCGGTCAATCTCCAGATGATTGTGCCGAGGCTCATAGCGCCTTGCGCCCGGCACCTCATAGCGCGGGTCATGGGAAGTAATCACAATATCCGCCAGCGCGTCATTTTCGCGAAGCAGCCGGACGGTTCGCGCCAGCAGCGTTTCGCCCCCGATTTCAATCAAATGCTTGGGAATGTTGTGATAATTGTTCCAACGGGTACCCTTCCCGTCAGCCATAATGATATACTTCATGGATTCCTCTTATTTGATGACCTTATGATAACGGTAAAAATCGCCCAGTTCCTTGTTGCGCTGTCCGCCCCAGAGCTGGATGATATTGACGCCGGACGAGGTGTTCGCTTCGATGATGCAGTGTCCTTCCTCCGTCATCAAAATGTCCCAGGCGATAAAATGCATGTACGGCAGCTTATCCGCAAGCTGCAGCATATCCTTCTTGAGTTGCTGCCAATCCGGCACCTGGACGCCCTCAATCGGCGCACCGGAGTCCGGATGCACCTTATAGACGTTGCGGTTGTGCAGACACCTTGCCTCGCTGAGCACGCCCGTCTCCAAATCGATATTGGCAACCAGACCGCCGCGGCTGCCGTTGTCCACCGGAATCGTCTCCTTCGTGCCGATGCGCTGCACCGCGAAGAACACCTTGAATTTGTGCGTATGCGGATCTTTGAGCGTGATAAAGCGAATGGTATTGACCGTCTGATCGTATATTTTGTCCAGATATGGGTGTTGCTTCATCGCTTCGCTTAAAAACCAGTTGTCGCGGTCCTTCAGGTATTTGATAAAATCTTCCTTGCGCAGCGGCTTCAAGTCTATGCAGGGCAGGTCTTTTTCATAGTCGTATGTCATAATGACTACGCCGGTTCCCTTACCCTTGCCGTAAGGCTTGAAAAAATAGCTTCCCTTCTCCTTGAGTAGCGTGAGTGCGTCTTCATAGTCCATGTCCTCGCTCGCGAAACCGGACAGATAGCCGCGATTCTTAATCATATAGCTTTCCGGCACTCTGACATACTGCTTGAGAATCTCCGCCGAAGCGATCTTGTTGTTGCAGACAAAATCGAACGGCTCGTTGATATAGCGGGAACGATACCAGTCGAATTCCGACAGGTATTCATGCCTGTCATTGTGGTCAAAGTCATAAAGCATCCACTGGTCAGCTAAAAAACCGCCGCAGATATTGGCTTTGATTTTTTTGTACCAAGGGCACTTAAAGTGATTCTTCGCGAAGACGATTCTTCTCCAATAGAGGACGAACAGCTTCGTCTTTTTGATGCCCCATCTCGTAAATTGAAAAAAATCCATAGTTTCCTCTGTTATATCTCTTTCAAATGTTATGTGTCTTTCAAATATTTTTAAATGCAAAGCATGATCTTTCGATTACGCTTTCGACCCTCCGGTTTCTCCCAGATGCGCGCGAACCAGCTGCGCGATCTGCGCGGTCGAAGTGCCGAGATTTTTTGGCAGATAGCTTGCTCGGTAAGCATCCAGCGTTTCCTGCGGATAACTGCCTTGCACGAGACGCTGCACCAACTCGTCCGCGTCGCGGAACACACAGCCCGGCATCACTTCGAACAGATCGATGTTCATGCCGTTCTTTTCGCGATATTCCTCGTAATCATAGACAAAATAATAGGTCGGACAGTTGAGTACCGCGCCTTCCAACGCGATCGCCGAGTAGTCGGTAATCAGATAGTCGCAGACCGCCAGCAGATCCCCCGCACGAAAATCCGGACAGTTTTGAACAGCCGGATCATCGGAAACAAGCGGCTGATTTGGATGCCCCTTGACAATCAGCACAAACGGCTCTTCGTTCTGCGCGATCTCCGGATTTGCCGCGTTTGTCTGCGCGGCTTCCGCATTCCGGCCGCCTGCTGACGAAGCTCTGCCCTGCGAATCCTCCCGTATGGTCTCGGCGTTCCGCGCCGCGACCGCCCGCACCAACGACTCCCAATGCAGCTCAATGTTTTTGCGGAAGGTCGGCGCATACAAGATGATCATTTTCTCTTTCAATTCCGGATAGGCCGCAAAAAAACGCTTCCGGTTTTTTCCCCGCTCCGCAAGCAGCCGATCGATGCGCGGCAATCCGCAATTGACGAGCTTGTCCTGCGGCTGGTTGAAAGACTTCTCATAGAATGGGTTCCATGCCTTGCCTCCGGCGATGATATAATCATAGTTTTCATGCATCTTCATCAGATGTGCCATCTCCGCGCCGCGGCCGGACGCCTTGCCCAAGGTTTGATAGCCGGACTGTTTGATCTTGCCAAGCGCGTGCCACATTTGGATTACCGTCAATGTTTTTTTATGATGTAAGAGGGAAACCGCCGGCCAATAGGCATCGAGGACGCATACGGAAGCAGTCGCCATATGATACATACTCCGCAGGGTCGAGCCCGCGAAGGACAAGATTCCTTTGAGTCCGCCGCTTCCCGCGCCTTCGAGTCGGTGACAAATCGTAACAATTTCGATCTGTGGATCTTCGCGGCGCAGTTCCTGCTGCACCATTTCAAAATCCGGTGTCAGTGTATCGGACTGTCTGCTCAAAAAAACGACCTTATTCTTTTTTGTCGGCAAGAGCTTCAGCACAGCGTAAATCATCTGCAGTCCGAAGCGCATCAGATAGATCAGAACCTTCTTCATGTTTCCCTTTTATTTGTATTCTCCGTCATTTCGGACGGCAGCTGTACGCACGCCGTCCATTTTATTAAGATACCATATTCTCAGGCCTTTGTAAATGTTTTCACCGCAAAAAAGCCAAAATGCAAAGCAATTTCATCTGCTCTTCACCTTGTGCGCCTTGTGTTCCAGCGCTGCGCGCTTTGGCTTGGCGTCTGGCAGCCATACCTCATAGGTTCCGCGCCCAAACGGGCGCGGTCTGTGATAGTACAGCAGCAGCCCGATGCACAGATTGAGCAGCACAAGACCGTAAATGATCATCCGTTCCATCGCTTTTCCCTCCTTTTGATGTATGCATTTGATCGTTCTTGATCGATATCCAGAACTTACATTTTATGCATTTTCATCTTACATCTTCCATCATATTCTGTCAATCCCTGCATATTGATTTTGCACGACGTCAGGATTTTTTTATCTATACAGGAAATATCGCTGCGCGATATTTCCTGCACAATAAACAAAAAAGCGCGCATAGAAATCTTTGATTTCGTTATGCGCGCTTTTGTCCTGTTTATTTGAAATACTTGACTGCTGATGTGAACATCTGCATGTCGAAGCGTCCCGGCACGTTCTGATAGAGCCCGCTGCCGATACGTTCGGAATGCCCCATCTTGCCGAGAACTCTGCCGTCCGGGGAGATGATACCCTCGACCGCCCAGTCGGAGCCGTTCGGGTTATATTGCATCTCCATGGTCGCGTTGCCGTCGAAGTCCGCGTACTGCGTAATGATTTGTCCATTCGCCGCCAGCTCTGTCAAAAGCTCCTGCGATGCCATGAAGCGCCCTTCACCATGGGAGATTGGAACCGTATAGACTTCGCCCGGCTGTACGCCTGTCAGCCAAGGAGAACGATTGGAAACAATGCGCGTCTGCACCAGCTTGGATTGGTGACGTCCGATGCGGTTATAGGTCAGTGTCGGACAGGTTTCATCCGTATCGATAATCTTGCCGTAAGGCACTAAACCCAGCTTGATCAGCGCCTGGAAACCGTTGCAGATACCGGCCATCAAGCCATCGCGTTCGCTCAATAACGCAGTGACAGCCTCTTTGATCTCCGCATTGCGGAAGAATGCCGTAATCAGCTTGCCGGAGCCGTCCGGTTCGTCACCACCGGAGAAACCGCCCGGAATGAAGATCATCTGACTTTCGCGCACCTTGGCGGCGAAATCCGATACTGACCGCGCGACCGCATCCGCACTCAGATTATTGAGCACGAAAATCTCCGGCTCCGCACCGGCTGCCGCAAAGGCTTTGGCCGTATCATATTCGCAGTTGGTCCCCGGGAATACCGGAATCAGCACGCGCGGCTTCGCACATGGGATGCTCGCCCGGAAAATCTCTTCGGCCGGGCTGTCGGTCAGTGTCGGCGCGTTTCCTTCCGTTTTGAGATTGCAAGGATAGACCGGTTCTAATTTACGCTCGTAAAGCTGCTCCGTTTCCTCCATATCCACTGCTTCCTCACCAAACTGCAGCAGGTAGTCCTCTGTGGTTTCGCCGAGCAAGACTGCGTGCTCGAGTTCGTTCAGCAATGTCTGCAAGTTTTGATCGCAGGCAGCTTCGTCCGCATCCGCGGCAGATGCCTGAAGCTCTGTCAGCGCGACAGCGTCCAGTTCCAGCAGGAACGCCCCGTAGCAAGGCGCGAATAAATCAAAATCCGCTGGAAGCGTGTCCGCGAAGGTAAAACCAATGCGGTTACCCAGCGCCATCTTCAAAACGCTTTCGGCGATGCCGCCCATGCCCGGCGTCCGGCAGGCTTTGACAAGACCCGCGCGCATCAGCGCTGTAACCCTATCATAAAGCTTGCGCAGGGAATCGCCGTCCGGAAGTCCCGCCGCGTTCAGCTCCGGCTGCAAAAGATAAACCGGATTGCCGCCCGCCTTGAATTCCGAAGAAATGATATGATCCACCTGATCTGTTGTCACCGCAAAGGACACTAAGGTCGGCGGCACCGACAAGTCTTCAAAGGTGCCGCTCATGGAGTCCTTACCACCGATGGCGGCGACTCCTAAGGCAAGCTGCGCGTCCAGCGCACCCAAAAGCGCGGCAAATGGCTTGCCCCATTTGACGGGATCTTTGCCCAGCTTTTCAAAATATTCCTGAAACGTCAGCCTTATGCGCGAGACGTCCCCGCCGGAAGCCGCAATTTTCGCGAACGACGCGAGAACCGCGTACATCGCGCCGTGGTATGGGCTCCAAATCGAAATTTCCGGATTGAAACCGAACGCAAAAAGCGTGCCGGTGTTCGTAGAGCCCCTGAGCAGCGGGATTTTCGAGCACATCGCGTCGATGGGGGTGGCGAGGTTCTTTCCGCCGAACGGGTGGAGGACGGCGGACGCGCCTATGGAAGAGTCGAACCTCTCCACGAGGCCGCGCTGGGAGCAGCAGTTGAGCTTGGATAGCTCCGCTTTCCAAGCCGCGGGGTCGGAGGCGGACAACCCCGACGGGGCGGCCAAAGGCGATGATTCGGACGGGGCCTCAACCTCCGCCGAAGCCGAGGCGGTCACCCCGTTCGTGTCGAGAAATTCACGGAGCAGGTTTACCGCGGGAGCCCCGCGCCATTTCATCACGAGCCTTCCGCTGTCGGTGACTTCCGCCACGCGCGTGCACTCGAGGTTTTCCTCCTCCGCAAGCTTTATGTACTCTTCGGCGTCTTCGGGCGCGACCACTACCGCCATGCGCTCCTGCGATTCGGAAATCGCCAGCTCCGTGCCGTCCAATCCTGCGTACTTTTTGGGAACCGCGTCGAGGTTTATTTCGAGCGACGGGGCGAGCTCTCCTATCGCGACCGAAACGCCGCCCGCGCCGAAGTCGTTGCACCGCTTGACGAGGCGGCTCG